>Tephra_p2__coassemble_1979_pt1 | contig 44354 bp, 29 predicted proteins | sample Tephra_p2__metabat2_high_PE_023 | metagenome-assembled genome bin Tephra_p2
AGAGCACTTCCTTGGTAAGGAAGAGGTCACGGGTTCAAATCCCGTCATCGGCTCAAAAATAGGAAAAATATAATTGAAAAGTTAAACATAAAAATAAAATACAATTATGGCAAAAGAGCAATTTGTGAGAACCAAACCGCATGTTAACATCGGTACAATTGGTCACGTTGACCACGGTAAAACTACTTTGACTGCTGCTATCACAACAGTATTGGCAAAGAAAGGTCTTTCTGAGTTGCGTTCATTCGATTCTATCGACAATGCACCAGAAGAAAAAGAGCGTGGTATCACTATCAATACTTCACACGTAGAGTATGAAACTGCAAATCGTCACTACGCACACGTTGACTGTCCGGGTCACGCCGACTATGTAAAGAACATGGTTACTGGTGCTGCTCAAATGGACGGTGCTATCATCGTAGTTGCTGCAACTGACGGTCCTATGCCTCAAACTCGCGAGCACATCCTTTTGGCTCGTCAGGTGAACGTTCCTCGTCTTGTTGTTTTCTTGAACAAGTGCGACATGGTTGATGACGAAGAAATGCTTGAACTTGTTGAAATGGAAGTTCGTGACCTTCTTGACGCTTACGAATTTGATTCAGATAACACTCCTATTATCCGTGGTTCTGCACTTGGTGCATTGAACGGCGAGCCTAAGTGGGAAGACAAAATTATGGAATTGATGGATGCAGTTGATAACTGGATTCCACTTCCTCCACGTGACGTTGATAAACCATTCTTGATGCCGGTTGAAGACGTATTCTCAATTACAGGTCGTGGTACAGTTGCTACTGGTCGTATCGAAGCTGGTCGTATCAAAGTTGGTGAAGAAGTTCAAATCCTTGGTCTTGGTCAAGATAAGAAATCTGTTGTAACAGGTGTTGAAATGTTCCGTAAGATTCTTGATGAAGGTGAAGCTGGTGATAACGTTGGTTTGTTGCTTCGTGGTATCGACAAGAACGAAATCAAACGTGGTATGGTTATCTGCCACCCGGGTCAAGTTAAACCTCACGATGAATTCAAGGCTCAAGTTTATATCTTGAAGAAAGAAGAAGGTGGTCGTCACACTCCATTCCACAACCACTACCGTCCACAATTCTACATCCGTACTCTTGACGTAACTGGTGAGATTACTCTTCCAGAAGGTGTAGAAATGGTAATGCCAGGTGACCACGTTTCTATCCAAGTTAAGTTGATTACTCCAGTTGCTTGCAGTCAAGGTCTTCGCTTCGCTATCCGTGAAGGTGGTCGTACAGTAGGTTCTGGTCAAATCACAGACATCGTAGAATAATCTCTTACGATATATAAGGTCGGTTTCGGCCGACCTTTCATACGGGTTTAGCTCAGTCGGTAGAGCACTGGTCTCCAAAACCAGGTGTCGGGAGTTCGAGCCTCTCAACCCGTGCAAAAAAGAAAAGAAAATGAAACTATTTAAAAATCTACTTAAAAACTGCGAGGAATCTTATAACGAACTCGTTCATAAGGTTTCTTGGCCAACAAAGAGTCAGCTGGTTAACAGCTCAGTCATAGTAATGGTTGCTTCCATCATTCTGTCACTGGTGATTTTTGCTGTTGACTGGGTAATAGACCAAGCAATGCATGGTATTTATAGCATTTAAAAAATTGAATCAATGGCTGAAGGAAAGAAATTGTGGTATGTGCTCCGTGCTATATCAGGTAAAGAGTTTAAAGTAAAAGAAATACTTGATGCTCAGATTAGAAATACTTCGCTCGGTGATTCAGTTTTTCAGGTTGTAATACCTACTGAGACGGTCTATTCTACAACAAAAGCAGGCAAAAAGTCGCAAAAAGAGCGTACTTTAATGTCTGGTTATGTTTTTATTGAGGCTGATTTCAAGGGCGATTCTATGCAGGTAGTTCAAACAACGACTAACGTAATCGATTTCCTTAGAGAGAGAGGCGGTGAAAAGAAGCCGGTTACTCTGCGTCAAGCAGAGATTGATCAACTTCTTGGAGTTGCTGATGAAAACAGAGTTGTTACTGAGGAATTCCATGTTGGTGAAACTGTTAGAATTACTTATGGTCCTTTCTCTTCTATGAAGGGTGATATTGAGGAAGTAAACGAAGAGAAACAAAAACTTAAAGTTAATGTTTCAATCTTCGGTAGAAATACCCCTATTGAGTTGGAGTATACACAAGTAGATAGGAAATTAGATTAGGAGGTTACGCGCCTGTCAATTTCCACAGATAATTAACTTATCAAAAAAAAATTAAAATGGCTAAAGAACTTGCTGGACAGATCAAATTGCAGATTAAAGGTGGTGCGGCTAACCCATCACCTCCCGTAGGACCTGCTTTGGGTTCTAAGGGTATTAACATCATGGATTTTTGCAAGCAATTCAATGCCCGCACTCAAGACAAGGCTGGAAAAGTACTTCCAGTTGTGATTTCTTATTACACTGACAAGAGCTTCGATTTTATCGTTAAGACTCCACCGGTTGCAGTACAACTTTTGGAGGCTTCAAAGAAGAAAAGTGGTTCTGCTCAGCCTAACCGTACTAAGGTTGCTGAAATTACTTGGGAGCAGGTTAAGACAATTGCAGAAGACAAAATGCCGGATTTGAACTGTTTTACTGTTGAATCAGCTATGAGAATGGTCGCAGGAACTGCGAGAAGTATGGGTATCACTGTTAAGGGTTCATTCCCTGAAAATAACTAAAACTTCAATTGAAATGGGTAAACTTACAAAAAATCAAAAGATTGCTTTAGAGAAGATTGAAGCTGGGAAAGTATACACTCTTAAGGAAGCAGCAGAATTGGTAAAGGAAATTACTTTTACAAAATTTGACGCTTCACTCGATATTGATGTACGTCTTGGTATAGATCCTCGAAAGAATAATCAGATGGTTCGCGGTGTGGTATCATTGCCTCACGGAACAGGAAAACAGGTTCGTGTTCTCGTCCTTTGTTCATCAGACGCTGAAGAGGCTGCTAAAGAAGCTGGCGCAGATTATGTTGGACTTGATGAGTATATCGAGAAAATCAAAGGTGGTTGGACTGATGTTGACGTTATCATCACACAACCTGCGATCATGGGTAAAATCGGTGCCCTCGGTCGTATCTTAGGACCACGCGGCTTGATGCCGAACCCGAAGAGCGGTACTGTTACTCCGGACGTGGCTAAGGCTGTGAAAGAAGTTAAACAAGGTAAGATCGATTTTAAAGCAGATAAAACTGGTATCGTACACGCTTCTATCGGTAAGGTATCGTTCACTGCCGATCAAATGGTTGACAATGCAAGAGAGTTTATCAATACTCTTATTAAATTGAAACCTGCAGCTGCCAAGGGAACTTATTTGAAGAGTGTTTATCTTTCAAGTACAATGAGTAGCGGTCTTAAGATCGATACTAAGTCACTTGATTTGTAATTAAAAAAGTAAGACGATCATGAGAAAGGAAGATAAAGCATTAATTATTGAGAATATTGCTAACACTCTTAAAGAGTACAGCGTAATCTATTTGACTAACACAACTGGTATGAATGCAGAGCAGACAAGTGCTTTACGTAGGGCTTGTTTCAATGCAGATATCAAAATGGTAGTTGTAAAGAATACGCTTCTTCATAAGGCGATGGAACAATCAGAAATTGATTATTCTGGATTGTATCCTGCAATGACTGGTACAACTGCACTGTTGCTCTCAAATGTTGGTAATGCACCAGCAAAGGCTATCAAGGAATTCCATAAAGGTGATTTCAAATTGCCAGAGCTAAAAGCAGCTTACGTAGAGGAAACTGTATATTTGGGTGCTGATCAACTCAATACACTTGCAAGCATCAAGAGCAAAAACGAACTTATCGCAGACGTTGTTGCATTGCTACAATCTCCAGCGAAGAACGTTATCTCTGCTTTGCAGTCATCAGGCAACAAATTGCATGGTATTCTCGAAACCTTATCAAATAAATAATCTTATTATAAAAACAACAAAAAAATCATACAAAAATGGCAGATTTAAAAGCTTTTGCAGAACAATTAGTTAACCTTTCAGTTAAGGAAGTAAACGAACTTGCTCAAATTTTGAAAGACGAATATGGTATCGAACCTGCTGCTGCAGCTGTTGCTGTTGCTGCTGCTCCGGGTGCTGCTGCTGCAGCAGCTGAAGAAAAGACTTCATTCGATGTAGTTTTGAAGAGCGCTGGCGCAGCTAAATTGGCAGTTGTTAAGGCTGTTAAGGAATTGGCTGGTCTTGGCTTGAAAGAAGCTAAAGAATTGGTTGACGGTGCTCCAAGTACTATTAAGGAAGGCTTGGCTAAGGCTGAGGCTGAAGGTCTTAAGAAACAACTTGAAGAGGCTGGCGCCGAAGTTGAACTTAAATAATATTGCCTGAGATTCAGGTAATTAGGTTAAGAATCCCTTATTGTGTCGATTCTTAACCTTTTTGTGTTATTTTCAATTTCGGGTTCAAAAAATTATTTTTTATGCAAATTTCAACAGTTAAACCGCGCGTAAATTTCGCATCAGTTAAGAATCCGTTGCCTTTCCCTGACTTTCTAGAGGTTCAGTTGCAGTCATTTAGAGACTTTTTGCAATTGGACACTCCGCTTGAAAAGCGCAAGAATGAGGGCTTATACAAGGTTTTCGCGGAAAATTTCCCTATTGCTGACACGAGAAACAATTTCGTGTTGGAATTTTTAGATTACTATATTGACCCGCCGAGATATTCGATTGATGAATGTTTGGTTAGGGGACTTACATACAGTGTGCCTCTCAAGGCTAAACTGAAATTATACTGTACGGATCCTGAGCATGAGGATTTCGATACTGTTATTCAAGATGTCTATCTTGGTCCGATTCCTTATATGACCGAGAAGGGTACGTTCGTCATCAATGGTGCCGAACGCGTTGTCGTTTCTCAACTTCACCGCTCTCCTGGTGTGTTCTTTGGGCAGAGCACGCACGCTAATGGTACTAAGCTTTATTCGGCTCGTATCATTCCGTTTAGAGGTTCATGGATTGAGTTCGCAACTGACATCAACAATGTTATGTACGCTTATATTGACCGTAAGAAAAAGTTGCCTGTAACAACTTTGCTTCGTGCTATTGGTCTTGACAGCGATAAAGATATCATCGAGATTTTCGGTCTTGCTGAAGAAATTAAAGCTACTAAAACGAACCTGAAGAAAGCCGTTGGCAGAAAACTTGCTGCCCGTGTCTTGAAGACATGGACTGAAGATTTCGTTGACGAAGATACCGGTGAGGTTGTAACTATTGAGCGTAATGAAGTTATGTTCGATCGTGAGACTATCATTCAAGAGGAGCATATTGATGAAATTCTTGAAACTGGTGTCGCTACAGTTCTTTTGCATAAAGAAGATGTTGATGCGAGTGATTATACAATTATCTTCAATACACTCCAGAAGGATACAAGTAACTCTGAAAAAGAGGCTATTAATTATATCTACCGACAATTGAGAAGTGCTGAGCCACCTGATGATGCAAGTGCTCGTGAGGTTATCTATAACCTTTTCTTCTCTGAAAAGAGGTATGATTTGGGCGAGGTTGGACGTTACCGTATCAACAAAAAGTTAAGTCTTGACATTCCTGAAGATGTTAAGGTTTTGACCCGTGAGGACATTATCGCTATCATCAAATACTTGATTGAACTTATCAACTCTAAGTCTGATGTTGACGATATCGATCACTTGAGTAACCGTCGTGTGCGTACAGTTGGTGAGCAGCTTTACAACCAGTTCGGTGTTGGCTTGGCGAGAATGGCTCGTACAATCCGCGAAAGAATGAACGTTCGTGACAACGAAGTGTTCACTCCGATTGACTTGATTAACGCGAAGACTATTTCTTCTGTTATCAACACATATTTCGGAACTAACGCTTTGTCACAGTTCATGGACCAGACTAACCCGCTTGCTGAAATCACTCACAAGCGTCGTATGTCTGCCCTTGGTCCTGGCGGTTTGTCTCGTGAGCGTGCCGGTTTCGAGGTCCGTGACGTTCACTACACTCACTATGGTCGTCTTTGTCCTATTGAAACACCGGAAGGTCCGAACATTGGTTTGATTTCTTCTTTGTGTGTTTACGCTAAGATTAATAATCTCGGTTTTATCGAGACTCCATATAGAAAGGTTGAAAACGGTAAGGTTGACTTGGACAACAGTCACGTTACTTATTTGACCGCAGAAAATGAGGAAGGAATGATTATCGCTCAGGGTAATGCTCCGCTTAATGATGACGGTACATTTATTCGTAACCGCGTTAAGTCACGCGAAGACGCTGACTTCCCAGTGGTTGCTCCTGACGAAGTTCAATTGATGGATGTTTCTCCTATGCAGATTGCTTCTATCGCTGCTTCATTGATTCCTTTCCTTGAACACGATGATGCGAACCGTGCGTTGATGGGTTCTAACATGATGCGCCAGGCTGTTCCATTGCTTCGCAGTGAGGCTCCGATTGTCGGTACTGGTATAGAAGCGCAATTGGCTCGTGACTCTCGTACGCAGGTTGCTGCGGAAGGTGCTGGTGTTATTGATTTTGTTGATGCCAGTGTTATCCGTATTAGATATGACAGAACTGAAGACGAAGAATTTGTTGCTTTCGAAGATTCTGTCAAGGAATATCATCTTCCTAAATTTAGAAAGACTAACCAGAGTACTACTATTGACTTGCGTCCTATTTGTCGCAAAGGTCAACGTGTTGAAAAAGGTGACATCCTTACTGAAGGTTACGCTACTGAAAATGCCGAGTTGGCAATCGGTCGCAACTTGAAGGTTGCCTTCATGCCTTGGAAAGGTTACAACTATGAGGATGCTATCGTTCTTAACGAGCGTATGGTTCGTGAGGATATCCTTACTTCTGTTCACGTTGATGAGTACACTCTTGATGTGCGTGAAACAAAACGCGGTATGGAAGAACTTACTTCCGATATTCCTAACGTCAGTGAAGATGCCACTAAGGATCTTGACGAAAGAGGTATCATCCGTGTTGGTGCGCATGTCGTTCCAGGTGATATTCTTATTGGTAAAATTACTCCTAAGGGAGAATCAGACCCTACACCAGAAGAAAAACTTCTTCGTGCAATCTTCGGTGACAAGGCTGGTGACGTTAAGGATGCTTCTTTGAAGGCTTCCCCTTCATTGAAAGGTGTTATTATTGGAACTAACCTATTCTCAAGAGCACAAAAGAAGAAAGGCAAAGCCGCAAATGCAGGCTTGCAGAAACTTGACGATGAGTATGAGTTGAAGCAAGTTGAGTTGAAGGCTCGCCTTATTGAGAAACTTGTTACTTTGACTCAAGGTAAGGTTTCTCAGGGTGTTAAAGATTTCTTGGGAACAGAAGTAATTCCTAAGGGTGTTAAATTCTCTATTTCTATTTTGAAAGGTATTGAAGAGTTTGACACTTTGAATTTGAGCAAGTGGACAGCAGATGCTCACCGCAACGATATGATTCACGCAACAATTATTAATTACTTGCGTAAGTCTAAAGAAATTGATGCTGAACTTCGCAGAAAGAAATTTGACATGACTATCGGTGACGAATTGCCTTCTGGAATTATGCAGTGCGCTAAGGTCTATGTAGCGAAGAAGCGTAAGATTGGTGTTGGTGATAAGATGGCAGGTCGCCACGGTAACAAGGGTATCGTATCCCGCGTTGTACGTCAGGAAGATATGCCGTTCCTCGCTGATGGTACTCCAGTTGATATTGTACTTAACCCACTTGGTGTGCCTTCTCGTATGAACCTTGGTCAGATTTTCGAAACCGTTCTTGGTTGGGCTGGTCGCGTATTGGGAGAGAAGTTTGCTACTCCTATTTTCGATGGTGCAAGCCTTGATGACTTGAACGAGTGGACAGATAAGGCAGGTTTGCCACGCTATGGTAAATCATACCTTTACGATGGTGGTACAGGAGAACGCTTTGACCAACCGGCTACTGTAGGTATTATCTACATGTTGAAGCTAGGCCACATGGTTGAAGACAAGATGCACGCTCGTAGTATCGGTCCGTACTCTTTGATCACTCAGCAGCCACTTGGTGGTAAGGCGCAATTCGGTGGTCAGCGTTTCGGAGAAATGGAAGTTTGGGCGCTTGAAGCATTCGGCGCATCTCACATCCTTCAAGAAATCTTGACTATCAAGAGTGACGACGTTGTCGGCAGAAGTAAGGCTTACGAGGCTATTGTCAAAGGCGAGCCAATGCCGAATCCGGGTATCCCTGAGTCGCTTAACGTGCTATTGCACGAGTTACGCGGTCTTGGACTTAGCATTAACTTAGAGTAATATAAATTATTGTGTGCCGGTTGGCAACAATCGGCACATAACTCTTTATAACGCATTAAACAGATTATGGCTTTTAATAAAGATAATAAAATAAAGAGTAACTTTTCAAAGATTACTATCGGTATCGCTTCTCCAGAGGAGATACTTGAAAAATCATTCGGCGAAGTGCTCAAGCCCGAGACTATTAACTATCGTACCTATAAACCGGAGCGTGATGGTCTCTTCTGCGAAAAGATTTTCGGTCCTGTAAAGGATTATGAATGTCATTGCGGAAAGTACAAACGTATCCGTTATAAAGGCATCGTGTGCGACCGTTGTGGTGTCGAGGTTACTGAGAAGAAAGTTCGTCGTGAGCGTTCTGGTCACATCTCACTTGTTGTACCTGTTGCTCACATTTGGTACTTCCGCTCTCTCCCTAACAAAATCGGTTATCTTCTTGGATTGCCTTCCAAGAAACTTGATGCCGTTATCTATTATGAAAGATACATCGTTATCCAACCAGGTGCCGCAAGCGAAGTTGAAGGTTGCGAAGACTTGGCAAGACTTGATCTTTTAACAGAAGACGAGTATTTGGATATCGTTGATAAATTGCCACGCGAAAATCAGTATCTTGAAGATAGTGACCCTAATAAGTTTGTCTGCAAGATGGGTGCAGAGGCTATTTACGAGCTTTTGCAAAATCTTGATTTGGACACTCTTTCTTATGAATTGCGTCACAGAGCAGATACTGACACTTCTCAACAAAGAAAAACTGAAGCACTCAAGCGTCTTCAGGTTGTTGAGTCTTTCCGTGCCAGCAAAAATAAAAACCGTCCAGAATGGATGGTGCTAAAGGTTATCCCGGTTATTCCGCCAGATTTGAGACCGTTGGTGCCATTGGATGGTGGTCGCTTCGCTACAAGTGACTTGAATGACTTGTATCGTCGTGTTATTATCAGAAACAACCGTTTGAAGCGTTTGATTGAAATCAAGGCTCCTGAAGTTATCTTGAGAAATGAGAAACGTATGCTTCAAGAGGCTGTTGACTCTTTGCTCGACAACTCACGCAAGTCAAGCGTTGTCAAAACAGATTCAAACCGTCCGTTGAAATCTCTTTCTGACAGTTTGAAGGGTAAGCAAGGTCGTTTCCGTCAAAACCTTTTGGGTAAGCGTGTTGACTATTCTGCCCGTTCAGTTATCGTCGTAGGTCCTGAATTGAAGATGCACGAGTGTGGTTTGCCAAAGAATATGGCTGCCGAACTTTACAAGCCGTTTGTTATCCGCAAACTTATCGAAAGAGGTATTGTAAAGACTGTCAAAAGTGCGAAGAAGATTGTTGACCGTAAGGAACCGATTGTTTGGGATATCCTTGAATACGTAATGAAGGGTCACCCAGTATTGCTTAACCGTGCTCCGACTCTTCACCGTCTTGGTATTCAGGCTTTCCAGCCGAGAATGATTGAAGGTAAGGCTATTCAGTTGCACCCGCTTGCTTGTACTGCGTTCAACGCCGACTTCGATGGTGACCAGATGGCTGTTCACTTGCCATTGGGTAACGAGGCTGTTCTTGAAGCTCAAATGCTTATGCTCGGTGCTCACAATATCCTTAACCCTGCTAACGGTGCTCCTATTACTGTGCCGTCTCAAGACATGGTGCTTGGTCTTTACTATATTACAAAACTTCGTAAGGAGGATAAGGGTGAAGGTCTTGTATTCTACGGTCCAGAAGAAGCTCAAATTGCTTACAATGAAGGAAAGTGCTCTCTTCATGCTATCGTTTCTGTAATCGTTGATGATCTTGATGAAAACGGAAAACTTGTCAAGAAGATGGTTAAGGAAACATCTGTTGGTCGTGTGTTGTTTAACCAGTACGTCCCGAAGGAAATTGGTTATGTTAATACATTGATTTCTAAGAAGTCTTTGCGTGACATTATCAGCACTGTTATCAAGAAATGTGGTGTTATCCGTTCTGCACAGTTCCTTGATGATATCAAGAATCTTGGTTACCAAATGGCGTTCCGTGGAGGTTTGTCATTCAACCTTGGTGACGTTTTGATTCCGGAAGAAAAAGAAGTTTACGTTAAGGAAGGTTACGAGCAGGTTGAAGAGGTGATGAATAACTATAATATGGGTTTCATTACCAACAACGAACGCTATAACCAGATTATCGATATTTGGACAAATGTAAATACTCGTTTGACTAAAACCTTGATGGACAAGATTTCAACTGAAAACCAAGGTTTCAACCCAATTTACATGATGCTTGACTCTGGTGCCCGTGGTTCTAAAGACCAGATTCGTCAGTTGGCAGGTATGCGTGGTTTGATGGCTAAGCCTCAGAAGAGTGGTGCCGAAGGTGGTCAGATTATTGAGAACCCTATCTTGGCAAACTTTAAGGAAGGCTTGTCAGTGTTGGAGTACTTTATCTCTACCCACGGTGCTCGTAAGGGTCTTGCCGATACAGCGTTGAAGACTGCCGATGCAGGTTACTTGACTCGTCGTCTTGTTGACGTTGCTCACGATGTTATCATTACAGAAGAAGACTGCGGAACTTTGCGTGGACTTGTTTGTACAGAGCTTAAGAACAATGAAGATGTTGTCGCTACTCTTAGCGAGCGTATTCTTGGTCGTGTTTCAGTGCATGACATCGTTGATCCATTGACTGGTGAGGTAATTGTTTATGCTGGTGATGAAATTACTGACTTAGCAGCAGATAGAATTGAAAAATCACCAATCGAATCTGTTGAAATCCGTTCAGTTCTCACTTGCGAGGCTAAGCATGGTGTTTGTGCTAAGTGCTACGGCCGTAACCTTGCAACACACAGAATGGTTCAGAAAGGTGAGGCTGTCGGCGTTATCGCAGCACAGTCTATTGGTGAGCCGGGTACTCAGTTGACACTTCGTACATTCCACGTCGGTGGTGTTGCGTCAAATATTGCTGCAGTTTCCTCATTTACTTCTAAGTATGATGGTATCCTTGAAATTGATGAGTTGCGTACTGTAACCGTTGCTCCTGCTGAAGGTGTTGAAGGTGCCAAGACATCATACGTAGTTGTAGGTCGTCTTGCTGAAGCCAGAATTGTTGACCCTCACACTAATATGGTTCTTACCAATACAAATATACCTTATGGTTCAAAATTATATTTCCAAAGCGGTGCAACTGTAAGCAAGGGAGATGTAATTTGTGAGTGGGACCCATTTAACGCGGTTATCGTCAGTGAAGTTGCAGGTAAGGTTAACTTCCTCAATGTTATTGAAGGTGTTACATACCGCAAGGAGACAGACGAAACTTCAGGTTTGCACGAAAAGATTATCATCGAGTCTAAGGACCGTACAAAGGTTCCAGAAGCCGAAATCGTTGATGCAAATGGTAATGTCCTTAAGACTTACTCATTGCCAGTGGGCGCTCACTTGATGATTGATAACGGTGCAGAACTAAAGGCTGGTGACGTATTTATCAAGACTCCACGCGCTGCTGGTAATGCCGGTGACATCACTGGTGGTCTTCCACGTGTAACTGAGTTGTTTGAGGCTCGTAACCCGTCTAACCCTGCAATTGTTTCTGAAATCGATGGTGAGGTTACTTTTGGCAAAATCAAGCGTGGTAATCGTGAGATTGTAGTTACTTCTAAAATCGGAGAAATAAAGAAATACCTTGTTCCATTGTCAAAACAAATCCTTGTTCAGGAAAATGACTATGTACGTGCAGGTACTCCGCTTTCTGATGGTGCTGTGACTCCGTCTGACATCTTGTCTATTAAGGGCCCGACAGCTGTTCAGGAATACATCGTTAACGAGGTTCAAGACGTTTACCGTATGCAGGGCGTGAAGATTAACGACAAGCACTTTGAGGTGATTGTTCGCCAGATGATGCGTAAGGTTAATATCCTTGACCCAGGTGACACTCGCTTCCTCGAGCAGCAAATCGTTGACAAGCGCGATTTCCAAGATGAGAATGACCGCATTTGGGGTAAGAAAGTAGTTGTTGATGCTGGTGACTCAGAAAATTTGAAACCAGGTCAGATTATTACTGCCCGCAAGTTAAGAGACGAGAACTCTGCTCTTAAGCGTCGTGACTTGAAGTTGGTAGAAGTTAGAGATGCCGTTCCGGCTACTTCAGACCAGATGTTGCAGGGTATTACCCGTGCTGCTCTTCAAACTTCAAGTTTCATGTCGGCTGCTTCTTTCCAGGAAACAACAAAGGTGCTCAACGAGGCTGCTATTAACGGTAAGGTTGACTACCTTGAGGGTATGAAGGAGAACGTTATTTGCGGTCACTTGATACCTGCTGGTACTGGCTTGAGAGAGTACAACTCTATAATAGTTGGTTGTAAAGATGATTTTGATACATTTGACAAAGGTCTTGATGCTCAATTGAAAGAAGAAGCAGACGCAGATGCTGCTACTATCAAGAAGGCAGAGGAAGAAGTCAAATAATGCATTTTAAAATAATTTAAAATAGGGTGTATCTCACAGATGTGTGTGATACACCCTATTTTTTTTAGTAGTACGTTATAGTCAAGTTAATTTTTTGGCTGCACCATAACCAGCCATAGAACCATAAAAAACTGCGTTTTTTTTGTTTTGTGTTCGGTTTGCACTAATTTTAGATAAGATAGGATGCGTTTCAGCAAAAATAACAAACGAGTTTGTTTTTTGCGTTCAACTTTCACTATCTTTGTACTTAGATAATAAAGACAATGAAGAACAGAAATTCTATATATTTTTTATTTGCTGCAGTTATCGGTTGGTTGCTGTATTCGTGTGCAAGTATCGGTAATCCGGAAGGAGGACCGCAGGATAAGGAGGCTCCAATTTTTTTAAAAAGTTCTCCCTCTCCGAATGCTATTAATGTTAATAAGAACAAAATCGAGCTGTCGTTTGATGAAATCGTTACTTTAAAAGACCCTTCAACGAAAATTGTTGTTTCTCCAGCGCAAACGGAGATGCCAAAGATGTCGGCTTCAGGAAAAAAAGTTACTATTGAGTTGATTGACACATTACTCGATAATACGACCTATACCATAGATTTTTCAAATTCTATTCAGGACAATAATGAAGGTAACCCCCTTGAGAATTTTGCTTTTGCTTTTTCTACGGGAAGCACTATTGATTCGTTGAGGGTTTCTGGTATTGTTCTTAATTCTCAAACTCTTGAGCCTCAGCAGAATGTTATTGTAGGTCTGCATAGTAATTTGAGTGATACTGCTTTCGCTAATATCAAGTTGGAAAGAATTGCCAGAACAAATAGTCTTGGGCAATTTGTTGTTAGAAACGTAAAACCAGGAAAGTATCACATTTTTGCTATTAATGATGTTGATAGGGACTATAAGTTTGCTAATCCAACTGAAGATATAGCATTTTACGATTCAATAGTTGTTCCAACATTTACGCGGGTCGAAGTTTCGGATACAATCTTCAAGATTGATAACAAGACTGTTGACAGTGTCAAGACTATGATTAGAACAAAGTATTTTCCGAATGATATATTGTTATGTATGTTTAATGAAAACAGAAAGAGCCAGTATCTTCAGAAAAATTCTCGCATAGACTCTACAAGACTGTCGATAATTTTTGCTGCGCCGTCAGATACTTTGCCTACTCTGAAAATTGTTAACCGTCCGCAAAAGGACGACAGTTGGTATGTTCTTGAGAAAAATGAAACAAATGATACTCTTGTATATTGGATAAAAAATCCCGAGTTGGTTTCATCAGATTCCCTAAGAATAGCACTTAATTATTTGAAAACTGATACAACAGATAATCTTGCGTGGCAGACAGACTCGTTATATTTTAATTTTCTCCGGCCTAAGGTGAAAAAGGATAAAAGAAAGAAGCATGAGGAAGATAGCATTCCTGAAATGAAATTCCTTAGCGTTGCAGTCCTCGGCGGTGGAACGCAGGAGGTTTACGCTCCTCTCTATTTCCAGATCCCAGAGCCAGTTGAGAAATTAGATACTTCGTTGATTCATCTTCAAGTAAAGCAGGATACTTTATGGAATGATGTTAGCGATTTTTCTGTTGCTTTTCGCGACACAACTAAGGACAGACGAACCTTTAGATTGCGAACAAAGTGGGATGCAGGTGCAACTTATAAACTTAGGCTTGACTCTCTCGCAATAACAAATATTTACGGAATTTTCAATAAGAATTTTGAAGCAACTTTTGCTGTTCGGAAATATGAAGATTATGGAAATCTGATTTTTAATATAGTCGGGCTTACCGAACCGGCTATGGTTGAGTTGCTTGATGGTAGTGATAAGGTCGTTCTTGCTGTTCCTGTTAAAGACGGCAAGGCTGAGTTTATCAATATGCTTCCATCGAAATATTATGCACGCCTTTATGTTGACAGAAACGGCAATGGAAAGTATGATACAGGTAATTATGCGGAGAAGTTACAACCAGAAGAAACTTTCTATTTTCCTCGTTTTATCAATTTGAAGAAGAATTGGGACATAGAGCAGACTTGGGATATTTTTGGTACTGCACTTGATAAGCAGAAGCCTGAAGAGATAAAGAAAAACAAGCCAGAACGCAAGAAATGGGAGGAAGAGGACCGGAATAAGAAGAAAGGCACTAATCCGCTTGATGAAGATGGAGACGGCTTTGATGAGTATGGAAATCCTGTCTATGATGATGGCACAGGTCGCCGCTTGGACCCGATTAATGGAATGTATCGATAAAAGAGAAACAAATATTGTATAAAAAAACTGCCGGACTTTGATGCTCGGCAGTTTTTAGTATGTTGTCAATATTATATAGAAAGTCTTCTAAGTGTGTCGAGTAACTCTCTGTTGATAGGTTTGTCCTTTTTTGTTGCCTTAGAGAAAGGAACATAGACTATTTCATCATTAGAGATGCCAATCATAACGTTACGCTGGTCTTCAAGCAAAGCATCAATAGCGGCAGCTCCCATGCGAGATGCAAGAATTCTGTCGTGAGCCGTTGGTGAACCACCACGCTGTAAGTGACCGAGAATAGATACTCTCACCTCATACTGCGGATATTCGTTTTTTACTCTTTCTGCAAGAGCCATTGCTCCGCCTGTAACAGGACTTTCTGCAACAAGTACTATTGAAGAGTTTTTGCTTTTACGGAATCCGTTGTTGATAAGTTGTTCCAATTGGTCAACTTCTGTAGATATTTCCGGGATAATTGCAGCCTCAGCACCGGCAGCTATAGCACCGTTAAGGGCAAGGAAGCCTGCGTCGCGGCCCATTACTTCGATAAAGAACAAGCGTTCGTGTGATGTTGCTGTGTCGCGTATTTTATCGACGCATTGCATGATTGTATTCAATGCTGTGTCATAGCCGATTGTTGTATCTGTTCCGTATAGGTCATTGTCGATAGTACCAGGCAATCCGACTACTGGAATATTAAATTCAGTAGCAAATAAGCGAGCACCTGACAAAGAACCGTCACCGCCGATAACAACTAAAGCATCGATGCCTGCAGCACACATATTGTCGTATGCTAATTTTCGACCTTCTTCTGTCCTAAATTCGGCACATCTTGCAGTCTTTAGGATTGTGCCACCCATTTGGATGATATTTGAGACGTTCTGAGTTTTGAACTCAACGATTTCATTAGTTACTAATCCTTTGTACCCGCGGTAAATACCTTTTACGCTCATTCCACTAAATATTGCGGAACGGGTAACAGCACGAATAGCTGCATTCATTCCAGGAGCGTCGCCTCCAGATGTTAAAATTCCAATCGTTTTAATAGGCATTTTCTGTAAATTTTAAATAGTAAATATAGGCTTATTTATTGCAAATTTAAGGTAAATTCATCCAATAGCCAACCATGAAGTGATAAAAAATTTAAACAATGCTCCAAAATTCTGTTTTATATAAAAATCCGCTGATGGAAATTTGATAAACTCACATCGGCGGATTTTGTTGTTATAGTGCAAATATGTACTGTTATTATCTTTTTATCAATGTTTTGATGCAACCTATTTTGTAGTCCTTAATACCGTTAACAACTACCATCATCTTATCTTCATTTAATTGAGGTTTTAGCAGTTTGTAGAATTTCAAATATGGTTTTGCCAATTGGTTGCTACGCAGAACAAGAAGAGTTTTGTCAACAATATCAGAAACTATTGGGAGAGTCATATTTGATTCTACCCCGCCTGAAATGAAGACAACGACATCAAATTTTTCCTTTAGAGCATTTAGAATAGTCTGCAACTTTTCGTTAGCCAATGCTTCTTGCATTATTCCAGTTTCTGTTCCCGGAGTGATTATTGAAATATTCTTCATTGAAGACTGGCGTATTACCGAGTCAACAGAAATGTCAGAAATCAGGCAGTCAACAATACCATTTCCGCTGGCTGTTGATAAAAGTTTGCGTGATATTTTTCCTTCAGCATTTATGTCGATAACTACGGCGGTCTTGCCTGAGTTGGAAATTAGTTTGAGTATGTTTCCTCCAACAAAAGTCTTGCCCTCTCCTTCAAAAAGAGATGTTATAAGCAGTGACTTTGGATTACTCTTCATAAGTATGTTTCTTACCGTCCTAAATTCACTTGCTATGCGTGTTTGTAAAGAGAAGTCAACTTCATCGTTGTCGGCAATCCTCAATTCTTCAATTTCCGAGGCATCAGAAAAGCGAGTAACATCATATTTCAGAACTATGGTCTTTGCAAATATGGTTTTGAAAATAAACCATAGAGTAGGGAATACCAGCGTTGCAAATAGGGCAAGAGCCATGACAAATGATAACTTTGGTTTAATAGGTTTTGTGTCACGATAAGCACAGTCAATGACCCTTCCCACTGGTGCGTTTGCACCAACCTTCAGCAAGTTGCTTTCACGCTGCTCAACAAGGAAGAGGTAAAGGCTATTTTGAATTTCTCTATTTCTTGTCAAGTCTAAGAACTGTCTTTCGTTTTCAGAAAGGGAAAGTAATCTTGATGACACGTTGCCAGAAACCTTTGACAATTCACCAAAAGCGATTTTTGCATTGTCGCGGATATTCTTTATTGTTGATATAACGCCTGTTCGCATTGCATCAATCTGCTGGTCAAGAACTTTAACGGTTTTGTTACTGTCTTTTGCTGAGGCATTTAGTTGCATTCTGTTAAGAACAAGAGTGTTATAGTCAGATATGGCTTTTGCTGCTACTTCGTTATTTATACCAGTATTGATTGGAATCAAAGAATATGAATTTTGAGGGTCTTCAAGGAAGTTGCATACCATATTCAATATTGCAATTTGAGTTTGTTGCTCAACTACAGACTTGCTGTTTGCAGAGTTTTGCTCAAGAAGCACTTCTGCCTCTACTGCAAGGTCTGTAATCTTGTTTTTTAATTTAAAAGCCTCCAGTTCTTTTTCGGAAGTAACCATTGCCTTTGTAACTTCAGCCAATCGCTCATCAACGAATTTCATTTGAGAGATAGCTTTTGTATTGTTTTCAGCAAGGCGTCGGCGGTTATATACTTCAAACATCTTATTGAGAATGTCAAGACCGCGTTGCTTTTGGTTGTCTTCCAATTCCAGCATTATGCCGTTAGATTTTGATGAAGCGTAATCAATAACCAGTTGAGATGAATAGTTCTCTGCTACAAAGTCATTGTCAGAAACATTTACGATGATATATCTTTCTTCATCGGGTACAAAATATTTGGTTTTTGTAAGGACAAAAGTTCCTCCAGTAGATGGAGTGACAGTGGTTGGCAATTCCTTGCTTTTAGCCTCATAGACAGTCTCAAAAAGGCCTTTCTTTACGAGAATGTCAACAAGTCCATTCTTTTTTATATCTATATGGAAAGTTACTCCGACAATTGTATCGAAGATTTCGTCAGGAGCATTAACTTCAACAGGGGAGTTGTTGTAAAGAGGCAGGTTCCTAACGTCAACGCGGTCAATGTATTGTCGGTTAAGTTTCAGTTCTTTGACCATTTCCTTGGCTATTCCGTGTGACTGGATTACGAGTAATTCGTCGTCGATGGAACCGCCGCCTATACCTGCCATAGAGAATGATTTCATCATAGCCATGGCTGCTGATGATGTGCCAGAGCCACCCTCTTGCTCAATCAACATATTTGCGTGAAACAGATATACAGGGTTTTTCTTGTACATATAGAATGTACCAAATCCAACGAATAGCACAAACGCTATCACATAATAATACCAATGCTTTTTGATCTCGTAGATTGTCCTTGAAAAGTCAATCATTGGCGTGTCCTTACTATTTTCCATATATTAATTTTTCTTTATTTTTTCTGTTAAATATTCTGTTCCAAATCGATGTGCCTGTAACTTCCTGTTTTATCAGTTCTTTCTGCTCCTCTTTGCTCAGCTTCGCTATCGGTGCAAGGATTATACCCATTATAGAAAACAGATATTCGCCAAATAACGATGTTATCCCTCTGGATGATGTTGAGTCAATAAGTATTGCAATAATGATTATAACTCCGTTAATATAAGGAACTATACCATTATACCGGTGGACAAGTTTAAGTTTTTTGCAAAGCCATACGAGGCATAAAATAAAAAGGACAATACCAGTCAAGCCGAATTGTGCAAGTCCAGGATAAAAAGCGTCAGCGATGAAATCACTTTTTTCAATGCTGAGACCCCAAACGTTGTTTAATCCATATTGTTCGTATAGTGATGAGTAGTTATATTCAGGGCCGGATGGAACTGTGCCGAAGGATGCGAACCCGGAACCAAACAGTGGATAATCAATAAGTGTCAATATCATTCCTACATATAGAGCAGGGCGGGCAAATGAATTCAGTGTTTCCTCATCAAAATTGTTGGTCGCCAGTTCTGCATTCAAGAAGTAGAATTGTATCTTGTTCCATGCCACAATAAGAGTGATAGTGATTAATGATGTAATCAAGATAACATTCTTTAGAGTTATTTTTGCAAATTTTCCCGGCTGATAAATGGTTATAATAAACAATATGAAAATAAATGTTCCGTAATATTTGGATCTGCCACATGTTAACCCGATTGTTGCTAATAGTAATAGCGCAAACAAGTTCTTCTTGACAAGTTTCCAATTATTTGAATCGATAAACAACAGGTATGTTAATGTTGCACTCAAAAACATGCTTCCATAATAATATGGATTAACAAAAACATCATAAAAATAAGTATATCCTGCAACAAGTGTCAAGTAAATAATAAATCCAATTGTTAAAATTGCAATAAATAGAAACTGAATTATTTTTTTCTGTTGCTTGTCAAATTTTGGAGCTATTGCGTATGCTGCTCCAAAATATACGAAAACCTTCCAGTGCTGGAAGAAGTCTGCTATAACCGGTTTCGTTGTATTGAAATGACAGAATAAAAGTGTGTAAATTAAGTAAAATGTCAAGATTGCAAGCGGAATTATCAATGGCATATATTGCTTGTATCTCCTGTTGTAAAGTATATCAAAAAAGCTGAGTCCCAACAATAGTATTGTAATTATCTCATCAAGATATCCAATAATTGCAACTCCAACTAACTGACATATTATCAGTGCACAGAAAAGAATAAAATATGTTTTGTTGATATTCAGCATCAAACTCTATTTATTAATAGCGAGGGCAATTACTAATGATGCAATAACAGAAACAGCACTGATTACTGCTGTTGCAATAGACAGTTTGAAAGAATTGTTTTGGTTAAATTCGCTGTTAACAACTCTTACCTTGTCGGGTTGAACGTATATAACGTCATTTTGCTTAAGATAGAAGTAAGGGGAGTTGATTAAATTCGCATCTGTCAAATCTAGAGTATGGAATTGCTTTGTTCCGTTTTCTTCCCTTATCAGCATGACGTTAGTTTTTATTCCATAAAGGGTTACGTCTCCAGCATCTGCAATTGCATCTAAAATGCTGTACTTTTCTGATGTTGCTTGTTTCGCTCCAGGATTGCGAACTTCGCCAAGAATGTTTACGCGGAAACTGCTTAGCTTGACGATGACAATCGGGTCGGCTACAGCCTTTGAAACTTCTTTCTCGATATACTCTTTCAACTCGGTTGCTGTCATTCCTGTAACTTTTATTTCTCCGAGCGTTGGAATCTCTATATTGCCTTTTTCGTCAACTGTATAATTGACCATCGGGTTGAAGTCGTTTCCATCGGTCGGTGCAGGTATGATGCGGTAGGCATCGGTTGCAGATGGTATCAGAGAGCTGATAGTTATCTGTAATTTATCCTGAGGTTGTAACTTTAGCGAATAGTCGTTTTTGTCAAGGTTAATTGTAACCTTGTCAGCATTCTGAAAATAAGATACGTTTTTTGATGATTTGCATGAAGCAAATGCGAGCGATATTATCGCAATAAGTATGATACTGGTATATTTTTTCATATTGTGAATTTTACTGTTATTTTAACGTGGGTTATGCTTAAATATTGCATTCAAAATCTATGAATGCAAAATTAGTAAAAGTTTGCAATAATTCAATGTTGGTTGAAAGCAATAGATATTTCCTTGTTAGTATATATTCAAATGATTGTGAGTTGGCAAGGGTAAGTCTGGGCTTGCTTACTGTTCCAAAAGTATGTTTGTGGTGTTTTAAAACCTAATCACGTTTGGTGCAGACATTTGAGTCTTTAAGACCGTTGAAAACTGTTGCAGGAGTGAGTGTTATATTATTTGTACAAAGATACAATATAAAAGAACTGATGTCAAATTTCAGTTTGAAAATTGATTATTTATTGTTTCTGCTAAAGTTAATCCATGTCCATTTGTGCCAGAGACTTTCCATTGGCCCTTGTTTATGATTTTTAAGCCACCATTTGCTGAAATGTATTTGAGCAAGAAACGTAAGCAATGCAATTAATGTACTAATGGCGTTTCCGCAATATGAAGCAAGATTTAGTCCAATGGGGTAGTATATGATAGCTCCAATTATTGATTGTGAAATGTAGTTTGTTAAGCTCATTTTTCCATATATACACAGTTTGTTTAGTATTTGTCTAATTTTGCTTTTCTGGTATAATATGATGAATGTTGCTATAATAGCCAATGCAAACGATAAGTTTTGCCACATTTTCATTGCAATTTTGACTGGTTGGTAAAATGAGAAAGTTGAATCATTAATTGTAAATTGATTAATTAGGAATAATATGGTTGTTGATAAAGAAAAAGCAATAAGGATGTTGACCCATTTGCGGATGTTTTGTTTAGTGGGTAAGAACAATTGTATTCTTCCAAAATAGAACCCGAGGAGGAAAAGGCCTCCAGTTTGAAAGAATCGTCCTTCATTTATGGACCAAGCCAAGCTTGCTTTTTGTCCGATTGTTATGTTTGTCAAAATGAATTTTCCAAAATTTTCATTTTTAATACTTGACATTAACTGAGTTTGTGTTTCTTGTACTTTTAAATCAAAAAGCTGATTTGAGAAGTATTGATACCATTCAATAGGCTGTAATAGGAAAATGATTGCGGATATAAGTATGGCTTTGTTACTCCATTTTCGTGTAGTAAAAAGGGTAATGCTTTGAATAAAGAACAATAAGAGAACATCTCCCCCTGAGAAAAAAGCAGCATTAATTGTTGCGAATGCAACTAAAAGCACCATTCTCCAAAGAAAACGGTATCCAAAGTCTTTGCCTTTTAGTTTTTGATTATTGGACTGAATATAGAATGTGAAGCCAAAAAGTAGGGCAAATATGGCGTATGCCTTGCCGTCAAAAAGAATAAATAAAACTTTGGAAATATAGAAATCGATAGTATTTAGCCATTCTGGAGAGCCAGTAGGAAATACGGGAAAGTTGAAGTGATTTAGACTATGTACCAAGAGTATTGCAAGAATGGCAAAACCTCTAAGTGAATCCACTGATTCTATTCTGACATTTTTGTTTTGTAGTTGTTGCATTTTCGTTTTTAATAATACAATTACAAATGCATTTTCTGTTAAATGCATTTGTAATTGTAGCAATTTCTTCTGCAAAGATAGGGAAATTGCAAAATACAGCAAAACTAAAATCAATACTCCGGTAAATTCTTACCGAAGTATTGATTTTGTTAAAAGAAAAATATTCCCGAGGATAAAATTCCTCAATTAAGATAATCCAAATAGAAACCGAGTTGCTTTATATCGCTTTATTATATAGTTATAAAGCAATATCGGTATGATTACGCCGCATGCTATTACGATAATTGCAACGATAGCAAAGATGACTTCTGATTCGAGGGGTAAGCCTGTTTTTGCTATGACTGCTTTTGCAAAGCCTTCAAAAGTCGTGTGAAGCAGGTAAATGATATAGGAAGCAGACGATACTCTTATAAACATACCTTTGCCTAAATTGATTTTCTCTATAAATCTTGATATTGAGATAACCATAGCAATGCCAGCAATATTGATGATGAACATTTCTGCACGGCCAGCAAGGCTTTTTGCTTCGGAACAGAAGTAATAAAGTCCGGCAAATGCCATAATATAGAATAGTGCATTTATGTTAAGGAGAAATTTGATTTTGTCTTTAAAATCGTATGCAACGGCACCGAGAATAAAGAAAATAAAGAATTGACAAAACTGGCGTATGCAGAAGATTTCTGTTAGTTCAAGGTTGCCTAAGAACAGTACGAAAGATACCGCCAAAAGTGCTAATCTTGACTTGCTGCTCTTGAAAAATGGTACAATTAAAAACGAAAGAAACAGTACCCAAATAAACCATAGAAAGTAGCCAGCCTCGGGATAGTAGAACATTCGCAATAGCGAATCAATCTGCTTTGGGTTGTCAACAGTAAGAATGCTGTCGGCAAGAAGTTTGGTGCCTATGATGAGCACAGATACCGTGAAGTATGGAACCATTAGTCTCTTGACTTTATTTTTAATGAAGGCGAAATAGTCCCTTTTTTGGGAAATCATGTATGCAACGCCACTTGCAAAAAGAAATAGTGGCATGTGGAAAGAGTAGATAATGTGATTAATTTCTTTCCACCAGTCAGGGCTATCCTGCGGGATATAGTGACCGATAACAACAAGTACTATACAAATTGCTTTTGCTATGTCTAAGAAAATTAGTCTGTTCATTTTGAAATTTACTATTTGTATATTGTTTATCTTCCGTATATCCAATTGCGGAAAATGCATAGCCACTGTGCTCTAATATTGCCAATCTATGTGTTCCGTCAATGTATGCAGTAAATGTTACATACAATCAGCAACCATAAATGCGAGTGGAAATCGCAGTAATGAAATGGTTTTCGACAGAATGCTCTTATCTTCCGCCATAATACTATACGGGAATTTTAAATTTGAAGCAGCGAGTAGCGTCAAATCTGGGCAATGCCATCAGTTGAATGTCCTTTTGAGTGTCTTCCAGCGTTTCTAAGCAATCTCCAACAGTAAATCCTTTTGCTTCTACTGCAGAGCGGACTTCTTTCAATGCCAATTCTGGTGTGTTGTTATCCTTACTCAAATGGCACAGGAATACGTTTTTCAAACGTCCTCCTGCTATAGTTGCAATAAATTCTGCGGCTTCCTTGTTGTCAAGGTGTCCAACATCAGAATATATTCTGCTTTTCAAATATTCCGGATATTTGCCGTTTTCAAGCATCTTGGAATCATAATTGCTTTCGATAACAAGGTAGTCTGCGTCTTCCATATAGAATCTTGCTCTATCAGTTATAGTTCCCATATCTGTTGAGAATACAAAGTTTGATTTTCCAAGTCTGATATTGAATCCAGAGTTGCAAGAAACGTCGTGTGAAACGTTGAAAGCAGTAATCTCAAAATCTAAAATTTTGAAAGGAATTTCCTTGTATATTGCAACATGATAGTCTTTTATTCGCCTGGATATGTTGTGCTTTCGTAGAATGCCCTGTAGAACCCTGTTAGTGCAGAATAAAGCCATCTTGTATTTTCTTAGAAAAGTATATACATATTTTATATGGTCCATGAGTTCGTGGGTAAGGCAGATGCCTTTTATGGAACTCATTGGTATTCCGTTCTGTGTAAGAGCGTCAATAACCTGTTGCATGTCAACGCCGGCATCAATCAAGAAACCTCCTGCTTCAGTGCCTATATATGAGCAGTTGCCGCTGCTTCCACTGCCGAAACTCATAAATTTTAATGTCTTAACTTGGTTCAAGTCAACTATTGGAGTCTCCAGTTCTGATACTTCACCGATTATTTTATTTGCCCGCATATCGCGTCCTCCAGATATAATAGAGGGACTTTCAGGTGTTTCTTCCCCAAAAAGGGAATATTGTCGGGGGTTATATTTGGATTTTTTTGTCATGATTAGCGGTATAGTAGGAATATTGCAGGTTTCTTTTCTAATATTGTTTTTGAACGAGCCCAGTCATAAATAGTTTTGGTTACAATAAATTCAGATTGCCCTGTAATGTCAAGGGCTACGCATAGTTTTAAGTCTTTTCTTACTGTTTTGCAAATTTCTTCCAGTAACCTGTTGTTTCTGTATGGCGTTTCAATAAAGATTTGAGTTTGTCCACTAAGAATATTTCTTTCCATTTCATGGAATTTTTTTACCTTTTTGCTAGTATCGATAGGCAGATATCCTTGAAATGCAAATGATTGACCGTTAAAGCCTGAAGCCATTAAAGCCATAAGAATGCTTGATGGGCCAACAAGAGGAATGACTTTTATCCCTTTTTCTTGTGCCATTGCAACGACGTCTGCCCCCGGGTCCGCTATCGCAGGGCATCCTGCTTCAGAAATAACACCCATTGCTTGGCCTGATATGAGAGGGTCAAGATGGTTTATTATATCTTCTCTGTGGGTATGTTCGTCAAGGGTGTAGAAGGTCAGTTCGTCGATATTTATCGACTTGTCGCATTTTTTTAGAAACCGGCGTGCAGAACGCTCGTTTTCAACGATAAAATGCTTTATCTCTTTAACTATTGCAAAATTATATGCTGGAAGAACCTTTTCTAATGGTTCCTCGCTCAACATAACAGGTATCAAATATAATGCTGCTTCCATGTCTTTTGTTATTCAAACTACAAAAATACGAAATACTCCACTAATATCAAAAACGAAGTTCCTGTTTCATATATTTATAGATGATGATTTTGCAAACTGATGGAGCAAAAGACTTTTGTCGTTGCAGCTATTGCTTTTTTCATGCGGTAGCGAAGAAAAGAATTTTTATGAATTTCTAAACTTATGTTTTCAAACATAAAAAGGCCAAATGATTCTGGAATTATTTGATAAATAGGGTTTTAAATGCTTTATTTGAAGTCGTTTTGAAGTGGATTAGGTCAAAAAGGACCCTAAAATTTTCTAACTTGAAATAATTAATGTATATTTGCACGCTATTATTGCTAAATTGAAAATTAAAATAAAATATTAAACAAAATGCAAAGTAAAGGTTTTATCAGAGTGCTTACTATCTTGCTCGCCCTTGTCTGCGTATTTTATCTTTCATTCTCTTTCGTGACTGGCAATATCGAAGACGATGCTGCTGCTTACGCCTCAAAAGTGGAGAAAGATGTAAATTCTCAAAAGTACAAGGATGCTTACAAGATGTATCTTGACTCTATTGGTAACGAGAAAGTGTACCTTGGTTACACTTACAATGAAGCGAGAGAAAAACAAATTGGTTTGGGTCTTGACTTGAAGGGTGGTATGAATGTAACTCTTCAAATTTCAGTTCCTGATATCCTAAGAACTCTCTCAAAAGAAAATCCGGATCCAAAATTTAACCAGGCAATCGCTAATGCTGAAAAGAGCAAAGCAAAAGATTTCGTTGCTGCATTCTGTGCAGAATACGAACAGTTGGCACCAGGTGCTCAACTTGCTCAAATTTTCAGATCTATTGAGCGTGTAAAACCAGGCGATTCTAACGAGGCTGTAGAAAAAGTCTTGAAGGAAGAGGTTGGTGCTATGGTTGATAACTCATATAACACTCTTCGTACTCGTATCGACCGTTTTGGCGTTGTTGCTCCTAATATCAAGAAAATGGAGCGTGATGGTCAAATCCTTCTTGAACTTCCGGGTATCAAAGAACCGGAGCGTGTCCGTAAGTTGCTCCAAGGTTCTGCTAACCTTGAGTTCTATGAAACATATAACGCCCAAGACCTTCAAGGCGTTTTGGCTCAACTGAGCGATGCTGCTGCTAAAGAAGTTCCTGCTGAAGAGGTAAATGCAGATACTGCAAAAGTCGTTGCTGACACTGCTGCTGTTGCTGCTAAGGAAGATCTGAAGAAGGCTGAACCTCAAGTTCGCACATTGGCTGCAATGCTTTGGGCTAATGGTCAATTCGGTGGCCCTGTAGTTGGTACTGTTAATGTTCAGGATACTGCTGCTGTTAACGCTATCCTTAATTCATCTGCTGCTAAGCAACTTCTTCCAACAAACCTTAAATTGGCTTGGTCTGTTAAGGGCGTTGATGCTAAGGATCGTTTGTATCAATTGGTAGCGTTGAAGACTCAAGCAGGCAAACCTCGTCTTGGTGGTGATGTTGTTGAGGACGCAAGTTATGAGTTCGACAACCTTCAAGGTAACATTGTTAATATGTCAATGAATAACGAAGGTTCACGCCGTTGGGCTCAAATTACACAAGAAAACCTTGGCAAGAGCGTTGCTATTGTTCTTGACGATCAAGTCTATTCATTCCCAACTGTGAACTCAGTTATCGAAGGCGGTCGCTCTCAAATTACTGGTAACTTCACTCCTGAAGAAGCAAGTGACTTGGCAAACGTTTTGAAATCTGGTAAGATGGCTGCTAAGGTCAACATTGTAAGCGAATCAGTTATCGGTCCGTCTCTTGGTCAACAGGCTATTGAATCAGGTATCTGGTCATTTGTAATTGCATTGGTAGCATTGATGCTATTTATGATTGCATTCTATGGCTTTACTCCTGCAATGGTTGCTAACTGCTGCTTGATTATCAACTTGTTCTTTACTCTTGGTATTCTTGCTTCATTCCAGGCTGTATTGACGCTTTCTGGTATTGCCGGTATCGTCCTTTCTCTTGGTATGGCTGTTGATGCTAACGTGTTGATTTTCGAAAGAACAAAAGAAGAACTTCGTGCTGGAAAGAATGTGAAATCTGCTCTTGCTGACGGTTACAAAAATGCATTCTCTGCAATCTTCGACTCTAACTTGACTTCTGTTATTACTGCAATTATCTTGCTTGTTTACGGTACAGGTCTTATTAAGGGTTTTGCGACAACTTTGCTTATCAGCATTATCTGCTCATTCTATAGTGCAATTTTCTTGTCAAGACTTGCATTCGAGTGGTTGCTTACAAAACAAAAATATCAGAACCTCAAGTTTACTACTAAATTCAGTGAGAATTTCTTGAAGGGTACACAAATCAACTTCCTTGGCCAACGCAAGAAAGCGTGGACAATTATTGCTGTTGTTATTGCAGTTGTTGTTGCTTCTTTCGTGTTTAAGGGAATTGACAAAGGTATTGATTTCTCTGGCGGTAGAAACTATATCGTTCAGTTTGATCACGATGTTAAGACTGCAGAAATCGCTGACCAGTTGGAACCTTTGTTCCCAGAATCTTCTCTTTCTGTAATTACTATTGATAACGATTCTAAAGTTCGTATCTCTACTAACTACAAGATTGCTGACGAAGCTGCAGGCGTTGACGATGAGGTTATGCAATTGCTTTATAAGGGTCTTGCAAAAGAATTGAACGGAATGTCTTATGATGATTTCAGTGTATCTAATGAAGAAGTAGGTGTTGTATTGACTGAAAAGGTTGGTCCAAGTATCGCTTCTGATATGACAACCGGTGCTGTTTGGGCTGTTTTGCTTTCTCTTATTGCAATCGCTCTTTACATCTTGTTGCGTTTCCGTGATATTTCATTCTCTGTTGGTGCGTTGGCTTCTTTGGCATTTACTTCATTCGTGATTATCGGTTTCTACTCTTTGTTCAGTGGAATCCTTCCGTTCTCAATGGAAATCGACCAATCTTTCATCGCCGCTATCCTTACTATAATCGGTTATGCAATTAACGATACAGTGGTTGTGTTTGACCGTGTTCGCGAAATGATTGGCCTCTATCCTAAATCTGATAGAGAAGAAATTATCAACAAGTCTTTGAATACGACTTTGACCCGTACAATTATGACTTCTGTAACAACAGCTCTTGTGTTGCTCTGCATCTTCATCTTTGGTGGCGAGACAATCAGGAGTTTCACATTCGCAATGTTGTTCGGTGTTATAATCGGTACTCTTTCTACTATATATGTTGCTACTCCGATTGCATTCGTAATGCAGAAGAGAAAAATTGCTAAAAAGTAACAAAGTAGTAAATCTACAATGACAAATAAAAGGCAATATCTTCGGGTATTGCCTTTTTTTGTGCTCATTTTTGTTGCTGTGTAACAAATTTGTTTGTTAGAGAAGCAAATTTTATATAGTTTGTTTTGAGAATGGACTACATTTGCAATGTAAATATTAGGTATAAAAAGAGGTAATTGCAATCATTGTTCCTTATGTGTTTTAAAGTTAGGCTGAGTATTCTGAGGATTACCCGTTTTTACAATGGTTTTAGGTGGTTAATTGATATTAGGTAATTTGTTGTGAGATTGCTTCCTCTTATAGGTGTTAAGAAAGGAAAGAACTGTGTCAATATTATTCGATGCAGTTCTTTTTATTTTATGATTGCAAGGATGGTATGATATTGGAATTGTTTAATAAGAGGAATTGGTGTTTGCTGGTAAAACAGATGCGATTGCTTTATTTGTTGGCTAAGGCATAACTTTATAGTGCTGTTTAGCATGATTTCGGCTGCAAAAGTTAAAGTGCCACCATTCGGAAGGCAATGGTCTGAATCCTGCTTTTTTCATAACGTTTCTAAGCAATAGTCTGTTTTGCAGTTCTTTCTTGCTTATTTTCCCACGTTTGACAAGAGCTTGTTCGTTTGTTATACCTGCTTCATAGCCAAGGTGGTCAAATTCTGTTCCCATTGGCAGAGGGATGCCGTTTCTGTCAATAATGGTTATATCAACCGCGAGTCCGTAATTATGCAAGCCACCGCCACGTGCAGGGTTTGAAACGTATTTCTGTTTGTTTGTTCCCTTGACTTTGTCCCACATTTTTTTTTGAACGCTCATTGGGCGACCTGCATCATATACTATCAATGAATATTCCGGTCTTTCGGCTTTTAGCAGTATTTGTGCTTTCTTGAGGCAACGCATTGCATCAGGATGCAGAAAAGCCTCTTTTAGGTCACCGTAAAGCACTGTGCCTACGAAATTGTCTGCTGTAGTGTATTTCAAGTCTATAGGCATATTAGGAATCTCTGTTTCGATATTTTGCCAGCCAAGCGATTGCATTTTTTGTGCAGTCTGGCTAAGTTGCTGGCAGTAGGCGGCAGTTGACCACATTAGCAAGAATGCTGCCAGTATCGGTTTTATTGATTTTGTCATTGTTAAAGGTGAGTTATATGCCGCAAAATTAGTATAAATTCGGCATTTTGTTGTACCTTTATATTGTTTTAATATTAAGATAATTATGAAAATAGCATTAGTCCAGCACAATATATTGTGGTCTGCCAAGCAGGCTAATTTGGAGAAGATTAGGAGTCTGATTGATTCGGCACCTGGTGCAGATGTATATGTCTTGCCGGAAATGTTTGCAACTGGTTTCTTAATGAAGCCTGAGCGGATTGCGGAGTCTTATCCTGGAGAAGTTGTTGCATGGATGACCGATCTTGCCAGAGAAAAGTCTGCGGCAATTATAGGAAGCGTTTCCGTTGCGGAAGGTGGAAATTATTATAACCGTTTGATAATGGCAAAACCCGATGGAGCGGTAGAATACTATGACAAGAGGCATCTTTTCTCTTTTGCAGGCGAAGACGGCAAGTACGCTTGCGGAAAAGAGCGGAAAGTTTTTGAGTTCCGTGGTGTCAGGTTTTTGCCGTTGGTGTGCTATGATTTGCGTTTTCCAGTATGGTCGCGTAATCATTCTGATTATGATGTTGCGATATATGTTGCTAGTTGGCCAGACGAAAGAAAGTATGCTTGGCAAACATTGCTTCGTGCGAGGGCTATAGAAAACCAGTGCTATGTTCTTGGCGTCAACAGGGTAGGGTCAGACCCAGTTTCCGTGTATTCAGGGTATAGTGTGGCATTGGGGCCTGATGGTATGCAGATTGCAGATTGCGAACCAGGGAAAGAAGTTGCAGTAATTGCCGATATTGATATGGAAATACTTGGTGAATACAGAAAGAAATATCCGTTTTTAAGAGATGCCGATTGGAATAAAGATGATTTTGTGTGGTGAGCGGCGAATAAATAGAAAGAAAAATAGGTAAATAGATGAAAAATCAGATTAATTCTTTCAGAAAATGATTTTTATATATTACCTTTGTCGTTCGTGATAAATTAGGAAAATAAAAAACTAAAATAAAATGGCAAAAGAAAGCAAAACGCAAGAAACACGCACTTCAATCGATGAATTGAACGAGTCACTATCAGGCTTGGAGCAACGTGTTGAGCAAAACAAAAAATCTGTGATTTGGTACGCAGTAGCGTTATTGGTAGTTATTGGTCTTGGTCTTGGCTATTATTACGGCAAAAAGTCTGCTAAGGAAGATGCAGGCGAAATGATTGGCAAGGCTGACATTGAACTTATGCAAGGCAACGATTCAGTAGCGTTGGCACAATATCAGGCAGTTGCAGCTGAGTACAGCAATGGGGTTGCTAACCGTGCAAATCTTAATGCTGCAATTCTTCTTTACCAAAAAGGTAAATATGAAGAGGCTTTGAAGGCTGTTGAAAACTATGATGTAGAAGAAGAACTTGTTGGTGCTGCTTCTCAATCATTGAAAGGTGACTGTCTTGTTAACTTGAAAAAGTATGACGAAGCAGTTGCTGCTTACGACGAGGCTATCTCTGTTGCTAACGGTAACGAACTTTATGCACCGGTATTCATGATGAAGAAAGCGACAGTTCTTAGCGCACAACAGAAATACTCAGAAGCTGCTGCTATCTATCAAAATATCAAGGATAACTATAGCAAGTACGTTAATGCATACCGCGTAAACATTGACAAGTACATTGACCGTTCAAACTATTTGGCTGGCAACAAGTAATATTTGACAAAAATTCTATAACAAGGGTTGTGCCAATGGTGCAACCCTTGTCGCTTTTATATATGTTGTTGGAAAAAAAGAGGATAATTCTTTTGAATTGTATTCGGATTAGAGTAATTTTGCAGAATAATTAATAAAATGCAGTAGATTGTGGAAACTAAGTACATTTTTGTGACCGGTGGAGTTGTTTCATCTCTCGGTAAAGGTATAATTTCGTCTTCGTTAGCAAGACTTTTGTTATCTCGCGGTTTTCGTGTGACAATTCAAAAGTTCGACCCCTACATCAACATAGACCCGGGTACTCTAAACCCTTACGAGCATGGCGAATGCTATGTAACTGTTGATGGACATGAGGCAGACCTTGACTTAGGTCACTACGAGCGTTTCACTAACGTTAATACAACTCGAGCAAACAACATCACAACCGGTAGAATCTACCAAAGCGTTATCGACAAAGAGCGTCGCGGTGATTACCTTGGCAAGACTGTACAGATTGTGCCGCACATCACTGATGAAATCAAGAGAAACGTTAAGTTGCTTGGTAATACTGGCAAGTTTGATTTTGTTATCACTGAAATCGGTGGTACTGTTGGTGACATTGAGTCGCTTCCGTTCCTTGAATCAATGCGTCAATTGAAGTGGGAGTTGGGAAGTAACTGTATTTGCATTCACCTTACTTACGTTCCATTTATCCAGGCGGCTAAGGAGTTGAAGACAAAACCTACTCAGCACTCCGTTAAGAAATTGCAGGAAGTTGGTATCCAGCCAGACGTTCTGATTCTTAGAACAGAAAAGGATATTCCTGTCTCAATGCGTCGTAAGGTTGCGCTGTTCTGTAATGTTTCACCAGATGCTGTTATCCAGTCAATCGACGTTCCTTCTATCTATGAAGTGCCAATGACTATGCATGCTCAGCACCTTGATGAAATCGTTTTGAGAAAGACAAATACTCCATTCGAGGGCGAGCCTAACATGACTCAATGGACTTCTTTCCTTGACAAGATGAAAAATGCTCAGGAAGTTGTTAATATCGGTCTTGTTGGTAAGTATGTTGAGTTGCAAGATGCTTATAAGTCAATCAATGAGTCATTGTTCCAGGCTGCGACTTACTCTAACTGCAAGTTGAATCTAAAATATATTCACTCTGAAAAGGTTAACGACGGTAATGTTGCTGAAATGCTTGCTGGCATGGACGGTATCCTTATTGCCCCAGGCTTTGGCCAGAGAGGTATTGAAGGTAAGTTCTCTGCAATCAAGTATTGTCGTGAAAATGATATCCCAACATTCGGTATCTGTTTGGGTATGCAATGTATGGTTATTGAATTTGCGCGCAATGTGCTGGGATTGAAAGATGCAAACAGCACCGAGATGGATCCGCAAGCAAAGGAAAACGTTATCGACCTTATGGAGGAGCAAAAGAGCATTTCCAATATGGGAGGAACTATGCGTCTTGGATCTTACGACTGTGTGCTTCGTGAGGGTTCTAAGGTTGCTCAAGCATACGGTTCAACTAAAATCAGTGAGCGTCACCGCCACAGATTCGAGTTTAACGACGAATATCGCAGTCAGTTTGAGGCTGCCGGCATGGCGTGCGTTGGTGAAAATCCTGAAACTCATTTGGTGGAAGTCGTTGAAATACCAGAAAAGAAATGGTTTATAGGAACGCAATATCACCCGGAATATAGCAGTACTGTGCTTGAGCCAAACCCGATTTTCATCAGTTTCATTAAGGCTGCAATAGAAAATCACGAGAAAAATAATAACTAATAATATAACTAATTTTAATGGACAAAAACACCATCCTCGGTTTGCTTCTTATGGGAGCGGTGATTTTCGGCTTTACTTGGCTGAATGCACCAGATGAATCACAGGTCAGCAAATCGAACGAAGAAGTTGCAAAAGAAAAATCGTCAGAAATGTCCTTGGTTGGAGACAGTATCTCTGCAAAGGAATGGTCTAATATTGTCGCTGTTGTTAAGCAGTATGGAAAGCAAACTGACAATGGAGAGGTAGCGCTTGCTAATGAAAACGTTAATTTGACAGTTGCAGGAGATGTGCTGAAAGGCTCTGTTGCTTGCGGTGATACTGTGTTTACTGTTGATGACTTGAAGAAGGCAGCTGCTCCTGATTCTCGGTTAATTACAAATGCCGCACTTGCTAACCTTAGAACGGCTGTTTCATCGTTTACAAAGTATTCAAATTTTGTGAAGTTTGTTTCTGGTGACAGTACTACAGTGAAGTTGAAAAACAATTTGCTCGATATTGATATTGCTACAAAGGGCGGTATGATTTCTCGTGTGGAATTGTTGAACTATACTGCATACTCTAACGGCAAAAATGGTCCGGCTGTGTTGTTTGAAAACAATAACAATTCATACAGTTTTGTGCTTAATACACATACTCAAAGATATGACACTAAGGACTTCTATTTTACTCCGATTGTTGAAAACGATTCAACAGTCTTGATGAAACTGGAGTTTGAAAAGTCTGTTTCTTTCGGTATCCGTTATACATTGCCTAACGACAGTTATAAGGTTAGAATGGAAGTAGTTCAGCAAAATATGGACGCTATCATCCCGACAAATATTGCGAATATGGACTTCCAATGGAGCCAGATGGTTCAACGCCACGAAAGAGGTGAGATGTTTGAGGAGCGCAATTCTGCTCTATATTACAAATATCTTGGAGGAGATACTGACTACTTGAGTGAAACAGGTTCTGACAATGAAGATGTTGAGGATAAGTTGAAATGGGTGGCATTTAAGGACCAGTTCTTCTCTTGTGTGCTTATCGCTGATTCTTACTTCTTGGGAACTAACGAGTTGTCGAGCAAGGTTATTGATAAGGAGAGCCCGCTTCATAAGAACTACATGAAGGACCTTTCTGTTTCTTCACAACTGGATTACAGTTCTTCAAATCCTAAGCCTGCTGCATTTACATTCTTCTTTGGTCCTAATGAGTACAAACTCCTTGACAAGTATTCAGAAGTTGCAAATGATGAGGACCTTGAGTTGACACGCTTGATTCCTCTCGGTTGGAGTATGTTCCGTTGGATTAATACTATTATCATTATTCCAATTTTCAACTTCCTTGGAACATTGGATTTGAACTATGGTATCATCATTTTGATTCTAACATTCTTCATCAAGTTGGTACTTTTCCCGTTGACATATAAGAGTTATTCATCACAAGCGAAGATGCGTGTGCTCGCCCCGGATATCAAGGCTATCAATGACAAGTATCCAGGCCAGGAGAATGCTTTGAAGCGTCAGCAAAAGACAATGGAACTTTACAATCAGGCAGGTGCGAACCCGATGAGCGGATGTTTGCCAATGTTGTTGCAAATGCCAATCCTCATTGCAATGTTCTCATTCTTCCCGTCTTGTATCGAGTTGAGAGGAGAATCATTCCTTTGGGCTGATGACTTGTCTGCTCCAGACATTATCTTCTCTTGGGACGCTCACATTCCGTTTATCTCAACATTCTTCGGCAACCATATCAGTTTGTTCTGCCTGTTGATGACTGCTGTAAACATTATCTACACATATATCAATATGCAGTCTAACCCGTCAAACAATTCAATGCCGGGTATGAAGTGGATGATGTACCTGATGCCGGTTATGTTCCTTGTATTCTTCAATAACTATGCTGCTGGTCTTAGTTACTATTACTTCTTGTCATTGTTGATTACAATTGCACAAACTTACGCATTCCGTTTCATCATCAAGGAAGACAAGGTTAGAGCGAAGATGGCTGAAAACGCTAAGAAACCGAAAAAGAAAAGCGGTTTTATGGCGCGTCTTGAAGAAGCACAGCGCCAAGCACAGGCTGCTCAACGCGAACAAGAAAAACGCAGAAATAAAAAATAAAATGTCGCTACAACTATTCGAAAAAGGCTCACTGCGGTGAGCCTTTTTTGGTTTTTAAAGTACAGAAATTTCGGAAGTTTATGCTATGTTTTGGGTGATTGGTCGTTTTTGATTGTCTGTTAGTTTGATTGTGACGAAATATCGAACAATTATGCGAACTTTGCGTTATAAAATAAATTCATCTATAATGACTACTTTAGTGAAACATATTTCTAGATTTTTTATTTGCGGTATTTTGCTAATGCCTGCAGTTGCTTTCGGACAGGCCTTGTCGTTGGATTCCTGCCGTGCGATGGCTTTGAGAAACAATAAAAATATTCAGATTTCCCGCGAACGATTGAAAGCGGCGGAGTATAAAAAGAAAGAAGCCTTTGCGGCATATTTGCCAGCAATTGACGTGACGGCTTCTTATCTTTACAATCAAAAAGAAATTTCGTTGCTTTCAGAAGACCAGAAATTGCCTACTCAGACTTTTAACCCTGCTACAGGAAAGTTTGAATATAATATTCTAAAAAAACCAGACGGAACTCCTGTGCTAACTCCGGAAGGAAGCCCGATTCCTACCCAAGTCGCTGTTATCCCAAAATCGGCGTTGACATACGATGTTCACAATGTCTTTGCCGGTGCGGTTACATTGACGCAGCCGATTTTTATGGGCGGTAAGATTTTTGCCATGAATAAGATGGCCGACTTGGCTTACTCTGCTGCTGAAAATTTGCTTGACAATAACGAAAAGGAGGTTATCTATGCTGTTGATGCAGCCTATTGGCAAGTTGTTTCGCTTTCAGAGAAGAAGAAACTTGCCGATAGTTATATTCAGTTGCTTGACACTCTAAATCGAAATGTTAGGGCGCTTATGGCGGAAGGAATGGCTACAAGGTCAGATCTTTTGACTGTTGAGGTAAAGCAGAATGAAGCAGAAATTGATTTGTCAAAGGTTGACAATGGTATTCAGTTATCAAGAATGGCGTTGGCTCAGGTTTGTGGCATGCCTTTGAATAGTGAATACACCCTTGCAGATGAATGTGAAGATATAAGTGCCGACGATGTTCCTATGGCGACATTTAATATAGAGGACGTGTATAAAAATAGAACAGATGTTCGCAGTCTTCAGATTGCTGTTGATATTTTTGAGCAGAAGCAGAGAGTTGCCAGGGCGGATATGATGCCGTCGGTTGCTCTCATAGGTGCTTATTCATTGACGAATCCTAATGTATTCAATGGCTTTGACAAGAGTTTTAAAGGAATGTTTAGTGTAGGAGCAATGGTGAAGATTCCAATTTGGCATTGGGGTGGAAAATATAACAAGTTGCGTTCCGCAAAAAGCGAAACAGCCATTAAGCAACTGGAACTTGCGGAAGCAATGGAGAAAGTTGAGTTGCAAGTTAATCAGGCTGCGTTCAAGGCTCGTGAGTCAGTTAAAACTTTGCGAACAGCAACATCAAATCTTGACAAGGCAGAAGAGAATTTGCGGCACGCACAGATTGGATATCGTGAAGGTGTTATGACTGTTAATAACATAATGGAGGCTCAGACTGCATGGCTGAAAGCAAATTCAGAGCATATTGACGCAATGATAGATGTTAAGTTATGTAATTTGTATTTGTCGAAAGTAAAGGGCATTATTGCTTATTAATGAAAATAAAAAGAATCAAGATATGGAAAATCTAAATGTACAAACTTCGAAGACTGAAGAAGTTGGCAAAAAAGAGAAGGGTTTATTTGTTACCATTGCTTTATCGGTTATTGTCGTTATAATCCTTGCAATTGTTGGTTTTCTTTGTATTAATAAGAATACAGAAGTTGTTCAGGGAGAGGTGGATGCAAATAACGTTAGAGTTTCTGGACTTATGCCTGGGCGCGTTGAGAAGTTTTATGTGGCAGAAGGTCAGTATGTCCATGCAGGAGATACTCTTGCAAAAATTTATTCAGCAACGGTTGACGCAAAGTTGGCACAGGCACTTGCTGGTCAAGATGCTGCAACAGCCTTGAAGCAAAAGGCAGATGCGGGAACCCGCAGGCAAACTCTTGAGGCTGCGAGGAATTTGATGGAGCAGGCAAAAGTCGCTCTTGAAATAAGAAAAAAAACATACGAAAGGGTTGAGGCTTTGTATTCGCAAGATGTTGTACCGGCTCAAAAGCGTGATGAGGCTAAGGCTGCTTACGATGCCGCCGTTGCTCAATTTGATGCTGCTCAATCACAATATAATCTTGCCAAAGAAGGAGCGCAGAAAGAAGACAAGATGGCTGCTGCTGCAAAATTGAGGGCGGCAGAGGGTACTGTTGCTGAAGTAAAGTCTATTCTTCAGGATCAATATTTGTTTGCTCCTTGTGACGGCGAAATTTCAGATATATTTCCGCATATTGGAGAATTGGTATCTACGGGAACTCCAATAATGAATGTTCTAAAACTTGAAGAGAAGTGGTTTGTTTTCAATGTCAGAGAGTCTATGCTTGCCGATATGACAATGGGAAAGACGGTTACTCTTAAAGTTCCTGCCTTTGATATGAAAGAAATTCAAGCGGAAGTGTATTACATAAAGGATATGGGAGAATATGCTGTTTGGAGATCTACTAAGATGACTGGTGAATACGACAGCAAAACATTTGAAGTTAGGTTAAAGCCAAAGGGAGACGTTAAGGACTTGCGCCCTGGTATGAGTGTTATTTTGAAATAGAATATGTTTAGGAATTTTGTAAATACGCTGAAACGGGAAGTGAGGAAATTATCGGAAAGACGGTTATACTTCTTTTCGATGATTGTCGTGCCCTTGTTTGTGCTGTTTTTCCTTACATATCTAATGAGAGATGGGCTTCCTACAGAAATACCAACAGCGATCGTTGATATGGATAATACTGTAGAAACACGTGTTGTCAAACGAAATCTAATTGCTTCGCAAGAAGTTAGAATTGTTAAGGAACTTGCCAATTTCAATGAGGCTATGGGTGCAATGAGGCGAGGGGAAATATATGGCTTCTTTATGATTCCTCAGAATTATACGCGTGACATCCTTGCTGGAAGAAAATCTCAAATTTCATATTATACTAACAGTACTTTCTATATTCCAGGTTCCTTGCTTTATAAGGGTATGAAGACAAATTCAACTCTCGCATCTGCGGCAACTGTCAAGGCTTATCTTGTTAGTGCTGGGGCGAGTGGTAGTGATGTTGTGGGGCTATTGCAGCCTGTCCAGTTGAATACCAACACTTTGGGTAATCCATGGATTAATTATTCTGTTTATATAAGTAATTCATTTGTTCCAAGTGCATTTGCCTTGATGATTCTTTTAGTAACTGCTTTCAGTATATGCAGTGAGGAGAAGAGAGGAACAAGTATAGACTGGTTAAGAAAGTCTGGAGATTCGATGCTTGTTGCACTAGCAGGAAAACTTTTGCCACAAACTGTTATTTTTTCAGCGGTAGGTCTGTTTATTCAGGCATATATGTATGGTTTTTTGCATTATCCGTTAAACTGCAGTCTGTGGATTATGATTTGTGCGATGCTGCTGTTCATTGTTTCAAACCAGGCTTTGGCTACTTTTGTCTGCGGTTTGTTGCCTAATATGCGTTTGGCGTTAAGCGTTTGCTCGTTGTTGGGTGTGCTGACCTTTTCGCTTGGTGCCTTTTCTTTTCCGTTGGAGAGTATGTACGGCAGTATTGCTATTTTTTCATACATTATTCCGTCAAGGTATTACTTCCTTATTTATGCAGACCAGGCACTTAATGGTTTTGGAATTTATTACTCAAGATTCTATTTTGCAGCCTTGCTTGCCTTCTGGCTTTTGCCGTTTACGGTTATTTTAAGAATGAAAAAGGCACAGAAGAATCCAGTGTATGTACCATAATTTGTGAGCAATGAAATATATCTTAAAAATAGTAGGCGGATTCTACAAGTCTTGCGTTGGCGAGTTCAAGGCTATATTCCACGATAAGGGCGTGATGATTTTTATCTTCCTGTTGCCATTGATTTATCCTGTTGTGTACGCTTTGATTTACAACCCTGAATTGTCGCGCGACGTAAAGGCGGTTGTTGTTGATGATGACCGCTCTGAGAAAAGCCGTAATTTTATCCGAAAGATAGATGCTTCCGAAGGGGTGAAGGTAATTGGCTATGCTGCCAATATGGAGGAAGCAAAAGAGGCTCTTGCTTTGAAAAAGTGTTACGGAATTATCCACATTGACAGAAATTTTGAGAAGGATATAGTTAGAGGAGAGCGTGGCAAGGCTATGCTTTATTGTGACATGTCGTTGTTGATACGCTATAAGTCGCTGCTTTCAGGCGTTACTGAGGCGTCATTTGACCTTGGTAGTGAGATTCAGTTCGAAACTTTTGGGGCAATGGGAGCAAGTGGACCTAAATTGCCAACGGTTTACAAGCCTGCTTATTATCCTTTGGGAAATCCTGAGCAGGGCTTTGCAACTTTTTTATTGCCTGGTATAATGATTCTTGTCATCCAGCAAACAATATTGCTAGCAATATGTATGCTTGCCGGTGGTATGTATGAGAAGTTTAGGGCAGGGTTGATTTCTTCACCTGCTGTGAGGGGCGATTTTATTCCTGCTTTGTTTGGAAAGGCTGGTGCGTATATAATTATTTATATCCCTATAGTCTTTTATCTGCTGTATATTTTGCCTTATGCATTCAAGTATCCTCAAGAAGCAGGATTTTGGGATTTATTGATTTTGTGTGTGCCATTTATACTATCAGTTGTCTTTTTGGGAATGACATTGCAAGCCTTTGTCAGAGAAAGAGAATCTGTTTTTGTTGTGATAGTTTTTTCATCAGTGCTAATGCTTTTCGCATCAGGAATAACTTGGCCTCTGTTTTCAACACCCGTACCGTTGCAGTTCATCGGAGGTTGTATTCCTTCAACGTGGGCTATGCAGGCGTTTGAGAGGATGAATGCTAATGGTGCGTCACTCTATGAAGTGGGATTTGAAATGAAAATGCTGTGGCTTTTGACTTTCGTTTACGGAATAACCGCATATATTGTCAACAGATTTTCATTGATAAACAACAAAAGTGCTTTTTTACGTCCTTGAAATTGTCAATCTTTATAATTATTTTGCTTGTTAGAATAAAAAATGTTATTTTTGTATCATAAATTATAAACAAATAACACTTAAGCAAATGAAAATCTTTACACTTTTGATGGCAGGTATGGTAGCGGTATCTGCAAGTGCGGCAGGACCTTTCTCTGCTAAGAAGAAATATGTTGGAGCTGGACTTGACTATTCAGCAAAAGAACTCCTTGAAAATCCTGAATTGATGAAGAAAGCCGTTAAGGCAAGTCCGATTTGGAGAAATGCAGAAGCAAGCATTATAGAGTATATCCTTGATGCGCAAATTTGGTCTGAACCTGAAGTTCACTACTACCAATATGACAAAAAAGGCAATAATACAGTTGACTTAATGGTTATAGAGGCTGATGGTGTCAAGAGCCGCACAACAAATACCTTCAATGATGATAATTTGCTTGTTACAAGATTGGAAGAAGATGAAGTTGGTGAGGGTGTTTGGGAAAAAGCAACAAAGCGTGAGCAGTCCTATGATAAAGTAATTTCTGGTTATGTTATTAAGAAAGTTGATCATGCAGTTGACCCAAGTAATTTTGAAGATCCTTGGGTTGTTACTATGGGCTCATTTACAAAAGACCTTACTCGTGATACGCAAGGCAGACTTTCTGGCGTAACTATTTCTACTTGGTTCCAAAACGAATGGGATCCGATTCATAAATATGAAATTAAGTATGACCCTGCCTTGGGTGTTGCTTCTGAACTAATCCATACTGAATTGGACTGGACAGGTGCATGGTCAACTTCTGAGAAATATACAAATATTACTTGGGACAGAACAAATAATCAGCCTACTGACCTTGATATGGGCAATTCTTTCCTTATTGGTGATAACCGTGTGAAAAGAGCAATGTTCAATAATGGTGATTATGACTATGTTATTAAAGTAACTTATGTTGCCGACTCTGAAGATTTTACAGCGGTTTTAACCAGCGGAGATGAGTCTGAAACTCACGTACTGGCAACAACTGATGCTAATGGTAGTTTTGAAGAGTCTTTTGAGACAAATGCAGACTTGAATGGTGACGGTAATATTACTCCTGACGAGGTCGAAAAAGAATTGAGAATTGTCAAGAAAGATGCTGCGGGAAGAGTTGTTGAAGAAACAATCTATTTAGATGAAACTTTGATTTCGAGTGAAAAGGTTGCATATACAGTTGATCCTGCTACTGGTAATGTCCTTGAAGAGGTAAGAGAAGGTTACTTTGAGGCAGATCCGACTATGGGTATTACTGAGAGTGGTTATATGCCTGTTATGAAGGTTATCTATAAAAACTATTTCGACGTAACAACACAAGGAGGCGTTGAAAATGTTGGAAGTGATAACTTTTCTGTAAAGGTTCTTGATGATGCTGTTGAGGTGGCTTTGAACGGAATGACAGGATATTCAATCTATGGTTTGAACGGTGCAGTCGTTGCTAATGGAGGCTTGAACGGTTCTTCTGCTACAATATCTATTAGTGATCTTGCAAATGGCGTCTATATGCTTCGCGTTAACGCTGAAAACGATGTTAAGATTATTAAGTTTGTAAAGAAATAATTCGTAATTTGAATTGATATTTATAAGCAGGATGCATGTTGAGTGCATCCTGCTTTTTTGTTAGTAAGTAGCATGTCATTTAAATATTGGGTATTTATCTTTTGAAAAATTAACACTTTGGAGTGCAACCGTTCGAGAAAATGATAAATAAACATTGAATTTTAGTTGTAACTTTGTCACAACAAACCTAACACAATGTCTATGAAAAAAGTATTACTATCTTTGGCGTTTGCCGCATTATTGTTGCCGGCGAATGCTGCTTCTTTTATGATTGATGGAAAGGAATATTCTTATGACTTAATTACAAGTAAGTCAGTGGGGCCAGGAGTTGTCTATAACAGAATCCGTATTCCTGATTTTCCGTTGAATATCAACTATATGAAAGTTGATTTAAATAATCCGTACAATAGTATTGAAACACAGCAGGCTAATGAAAAGACAGGAACAACTGAGAAGTTGGAAGGAGCCTATAAGCGTATGCAAGAGGCTGGCAAGAAGCCCATTGGTGCGCAGAATGGTAACTTTTGGACTGTTGCCGGTCAAGGTATTTATTCTCAGTTTGCCTTAGGAACTTCTTTTAATGCTTGCTTGAAAAACGGTCAGATAGTAAATGAGACCAATGCTCATAATGACCAATGGAACGGCGGTCCTGCAAGAACTGGTGTCGTTGGATTAGATGTAAATAAGACATTGCAAATTGAATCAATGTCATGGAGAGGATATGTAAAATCCGAATCTGTCTGGGGTGGAGCGCAGCATGAGTATTATCTTGCAAATAAGTTCTGCCGTGCAGCAGGAGAGATGGTGCTTTACAATTCGTTCTATGGAAAAGATAAAAAGTTTCAAACCATTCAGGAATCGGGTGGACAATGGTCAACAGTTGACAATGTTACATGCGAGGTCTATTTGAATTTGGATCCTGGAGAAGTATGGAAAACTAATGGCGATATTAATGCTACTGTTCAGCAGGTGAGAACTAATTGTGAGGCAGGGACTCTAGGCGAATATGATGCATGTCTTTGTGGAACTGCAAGTTATAAGGCTGAGTTGGAAAAACTCAAACCTGGTGATAAAGTGCAGTTAAATTATGCTTGGACTTCTGTTGCAACTGGTGCTCCTCTTAATCTTACTCAAGCAGTAGGAGGTAACTCGATGGTTATGATTAATGGGGAATTGACAGGTAGGAACTATGATGAAGAATATAATACAAAAGTTTATTCTCGTTCAGCATACGGTATGAGTGAAGACGGCAAGACGCTTTACATGTTTGTAATCGATTTGTCACAAGACCCGGTTTATGGCAGGTCTTCAGGTTGTACAACATCGGTGATGTGTCAGATAATGAAGCAGTTGGGTGCATATACGGTATGTAACGTAGATGCCGGAGGGTCAGCCCAATTGATGGTTCAGGGAAAGGTAGTCAACAGAACGACAGAAAGCACCCCACGAGCCGTAGCTAACGGGTGGATGGTATATTCAATAGCACCTAACGACGACAAGTCAAACGTAATAACCCGCATTGAGTTTCTTGACCCTGAAATCAAGTTGCCTATCTATACAACGTACAAGCCAGTTATCCTCGGTTATAATGTCTATGGCGAGTTGATTTCAGAAAATGTGGAAGGTATTACGATGGAGTGTGACGCCGCCATTGGAACAGCAAACGGCGACAAGGTGGATGTCGGCGGTACAGAATGCACTGCAACAGTGACAGCGAAGTATGGCGACATCACAGTAACCAGACCAGCGACAGTAGTTAATGCAGAAGTTTCAATCCGTGTACCTCATATTCTGTTGGACGGGCGAGATTATCCGGTAGAGGTAGTAGCAAGTACAGGCTATAACCAATATCTGTGTGACCCAAGCCGAGTAGACTGGACAGTATCAGATGAGACAGTAGCCACTATCACCAACGGAGTTATAAAAGGGCACAAAAACGGAACGACAGAAATATCAGGCACAATAGGCGGTTTTTCAACCCAAGCCAAAGTTACCATCGAGTTGCCAGAAGGGCCAACAATGCCAGTTTATCGCAACTTCCCGACAGATGCAGTAATCAAGCAAGTAGGCGGAACCGGCATCGTGATGACCGAGTATGAAAAAGGCTTCAAGTTGAATTATACAGGTAAGACAGGCCGTGGACAATATATTGAGATACAGAAGGAATATCCGATTTGGAGTTTGCCGGAAAAATTGAAAATCAGGATCAACCCGGGAGATACAAAGATTTCAAAGATTACCGCAACAGCAAAGAATGCACTTGGCGTAATAGAATCTGTATGGACAGCGACAGCAACCGCAGTTCCGAATAATGAGTATTCAGAATATGAGTTCAAGTTGAGCGACTGGTGCGACCCAAATGATATAGCAAACTTCCCAATCACATTGGAGAAACTGCGCTTTACGACCAGCGGTTCAGTAGCAGGCAAGTCATACGAAATCGTAGTGTCAAACTTTGAGGCAGTTTATACCAATGCACAGGGTGGCGTTGCAGAAAACGTTGCAGCCAATGGATTGCGAGTTTATCCAAACCCGGTTACTGATGGCATTCTGAATGTTGTAGTGCCAGAAGGAGCAAGAGGAGTTATCTCCATTTACAATATGGCAGGGGGCAAGGTACTTGAAATAGTTGCATCAGAAGGCACTCAGACAATAAATGTCAG
>Tephra_p2__coassemble_2097_pt1 | contig 31351 bp, 30 predicted proteins | sample Tephra_p2__metabat2_high_PE_023 | metagenome-assembled genome bin Tephra_p2
ATCGGAAAATTGGTCAAGTAAAGTATTCACTAATTTAATTCAACCAACAGGTTATCTTTATATTTTTTAAGTGTATTATGATGTATATTTATGCTATTGTAATAGCTGTGTTGTAAATTCTGCATCCATTCTTCATTTATTTTAAAAAAGAGATTTTGGGTACAATTTCGTATATTTGGAACATTTTATTAGTCTTATTTTATTTAATTTTGCATTTGGAGAAGAATGGTTTTCTTGTTATAGAAGTTTTTTATGAAAAAGTTTAGGTTTGAAATATTCTTTTTATTTTATTTAGTATTGTTTTCGTCTGTTTCTTATGGACAAGGGAAAGTGCCTTTTACTCATGTTAAAGGAGTGGTAATTGACTCATTGACTAATGAGACGTTACCTTTTGCTGCTGTGTTTCTCAAGGGTTCAAGTATGGGTATTCAGACGAATGAAAATGGGGCTTTTGAAATTAAGACTAAGGTAAATTTCATTAATCTTGAGTTTTCCTTGATGGGATATCAGGCAAAGGATGTTTATGTTACAAAAGGGCAATTTAATGATATCGTCGTTAAACTCGTTCCTACTGGAGTTGCGTTGAAAGAAGTAGTTATCAAGCCTGGAAAGGAGAAGTATTCAAAAAAAAATAACCCAGCAGTTGAGTTTGTTGAGAGACTTATTGCAAGGAAAGAGCAGTCTGACCCCGAAAGGCATGATTACTATACATATAACAAGTATGAGAAGATGACCTTTGCCTTAAACGATTTCTCGGAAAAGCAAAAGGAAAAGTGGATATTCAAAAAATTTAAGTTCATTTTCGACTATCTTGATACTTCAGATGTTTCTGGCAAGCCGATTTTGAATGTGTCGGTGCGCGAGAAATTGTCGAAGCAGTATTACCGTAAGAACCCACATCGGGTTAAGGAGTATGTAACTGGTATTAAGAGTGCGGGAATTGACGAGGTTTTTGATGATGAAAGTGTGCAGACTTTCCTGAATGATATTTTGCAAGAGGTTGATATTTTTGAGAATAATGTTAATATTCTGCAAAATAGGTTTGTCAGCCCGCTTTCAAGAATTGGAACAAATTTCTATAAGTATTACCTTACGGATACTATTATGGTTGATAGTGTCAGGTGTATAGAATTGAGTTTCTCTCCGTTTAATAACAGAACTTTCGGTTTTCTTGGAAGATTGTATGTTCCGGAAAATGATACGTCAATGTTTATTAAAAAGGTTAAGTTGAATGTTCCTAAAGCGATTAATTTGAACTTTGTTGAGAATATGCTTATAGAGCAGGATTTCGTTAAGTCTGCTGATGGAACAAGATTGAAGACAAAGGACGATATGACCGTTGAATTTGAGATTATTCCTTCAACACAGGGTCTTTATGCCCGCAGAACGGTTAATTACGGAGATTACAGTTTTGAAGAGCCGGAAAATATTGATATTTTTAATGAAGAGGCGAAAGTTGTGGAAGCGGATGATGCCAGAAAAATGCCTGAAGAATATTGGAAGGAAAACAGGTTGGCTCCTATAAAGAAAAACGAGAATGCAATTTCTCGGCTAATGGCGCAGTTGCGTGAAGTGCCGGCTTTCTATTGGACGGAGAAAGTGGTGAAGGTTCTTGTTTCCGGATATATTCCAACCGGTTCAGATGAAACAAGCAAATTTGATTTTGGTCCTATGAATACGACGATAAGTGGAAATACTCTTGAGGGAGTGCGACTTAGAGTTGGTGGTATGACTACGGCAAATTTGAGCAAGCGGTTGTTTGCAAAAGGATATGCTGCATACGGATTTAAGGACAAGAAGTTTAAATATGATGCTGAAATGGAGTATTCTTTCCGTGACAAGAAATATCATTCAAAAGAGTATCCTATACATTCTTTGAGGTTGAGGCATCATTATGATATTTATCAGTTGGGTCAGCAGTATATGTTTACCAATATGGATAATATCTTTGTTGCGTGGAAGCGTCAGACAAACGATAAGATAATCTATCAGAGATTAAGTGAATTGGAATATAAGCGAGAGCATGAAAATGGTTGGTCTTATAGTCTGAATCTAAACCATCAGGTATTGGAGAGGTCGCATTTTATGCCGTTTATTGACGGATATGGTAACTGGTATAAGGATTATCAGCAGGCGGGGCTAAAATTTACTTTGCGTTTTGCTCCTGGGGAGAAGTTCTATGATGCGCGATTCACGCGTATTCCTATAAATTTGGATGCTCCTGTGTTTGTTTTAAGTCATACATTTAGCCCCAAAGGATTTCTCAATAGCAGAAATACTATAAACAAAACAGAATTAAGTGTTCAGAAGAGATTTTGGTTCTCGGCTTTCGGTTATGCTGATATTATCTTGAAGGGTGGAAAAGTTTGGAGTAAGGTTTCTTATCCGGATTTGTTGTTGCCTAATGCGAACCTTTCTTATACTATTCAGCCAGAATCTTATGCGTTGCTGAACGCTATGGAGTTTGTCAATGACCAATATGTTTCTTGGGATATTACTTATAATGCCAATGGTGCTTTGTTTAATAGGATTCCGCTCATAAAATATATGAAATTACGAGAAGTTATTCAGTTCAAAGGTTTGTATGGTTCGCTGAGCGACAAGAATAATCCTGAGTTTAATAATGACTTGTTGCGTTTCCCAATGAATGCGGTCTGCATGCCGATGAAGAAAGTGCCGTATATGGAAATGAGTGTTGGTTTGGATAACGTATTTAAGATATTGCGTATAGACTATGTTTGGAGATTGACATATAGAGATACGCCAGGCGTTGATAAAAATGGCGTCAGAATAGCGTTGCACTTTACGTTCTGACAAGTTGTTGCTAAAATCTGCGATTAAAAGGATTGCGTAAACGGAAGTTTTGGTAAAAGAATTTGTATGAAGATTGTGGCATGCCGTTTGAGTAGTAGCGTGCAGAATTTATTTGAGAGTGAACAATAGAAGGATTATTGCCGTTGTTTACTGCGTTGGTCATTATATTCATAATTTCGTATTTGTTTCCATATTCTGCTTGTGGTTGTCGTAGAATGTGGGAGACAACGCTTTCTATCATATTTGGATATATAATATATGTTTTGTCAGAATTGTAATGTATCTTTTTAAGTTCGCAGTTGCCGTAGAATACAATTACAGAGAAAATCGGAATATTAGGGTTCTCTTTAAGGCAAGATTGTATTGCGTTTATATGTCCTGAATTTTGCATTATAGGATTGTAAAAACGGTGTTTTTCTTTACCGTAGGAAAATACTTGTGTCCAATATTTTTGATTTTCGTTACCAAAAATCCAGCCTGAAAAGTCTTTTATTTCAAAGATAATTAATCCTGATCTTGTTGCTACTGCTAGGTCTATTTGTGTATATTCTCCATTAGGTTTAGCGATATATAAATCATGAAAAATAGCGCGAGGGTCTATTCCTGCCTTGATTATTTCGTAAATAGCCTTGCGTTCAGAGTTTTCTCCTCTTTGTATAGTTGTAACTTGTGTTATTTGTTTGTATTCATCTATTTTTAAGTATGTAAAATAGGCAAGACCTGCTACGATACATGTTAAAAGGATTATTGTAAAGGCTATCATATTGGAGAGTTTAAAAGGTATTTAAATTTAATGAGGCTGAATCTTTTATGTGTGAAGATTCAGCCTCGCATTGTTTCTTTTCAAGAAGTTAAATTATCCTCCGAAATTGTCGTACATGATACTTTCTGGTTCAACGCCGAGGCTGTCGAGCATTTTGACTACGGCAGCACTCATCGGACCAGGACCGCACATGTAATATTCAATATCTTCCGGTGCTTCGTGGTTCTTAAGATATGTCTCATACATAACCTGGTGGATGAATCCTGGTGTGTATTTTATCCCTGCTGCATCAGCGGTTGGGTCTGGACGGTCAAGCGCCAAGTGGAATGAGAAGTTAGGGAAGTCCTTTTCTATCTGCAAGAAATCTTCAAGATAGAACACTTCGTTTAATGCACGCGCTCCGTAGAAGTATGACATCTTTCTGTCTGTAGTCTTGAGAGTCTTTGTCATGTGCATGATTTGAGCTCTTAGAGGAGCCATACCAGCACCGCCACCTACCCAAATCATTTCTTTCTTTGAATCGAAAATAGGGTGGAAGTCTCCGTAAGGACCGCTCATAATAACTTTATCTCCAGGTTTGAGCGTAAATATATATGAAGAAGCGATACCAGGCATAACGTCTTGGAAACCGACTTGTGGCTTCGGCTTGAATGGAGGAGTTGCAATTCTGACAGTCAGCATAATGCGGTCGCCTTCAGCCGGATAGTTGGCCATTGAGTAAGCACGGATAGTCTCTTCGTCGTTTTTGCATTTAAGACCGAACAGACCAAATTTTTCCCATGCTGGCAGATAGGTGTCACCGATAAGAGATTTATCGATATCCTTATCATAGTCCATCTCGTATTTAGGAATCTTGATTTGAGCGTAAGAGCCAGGAATGAAGTCCATGTGCTCACCTTTAGGAAGGGCAACGATAAATTCTTTAATGAAAGTTGCAACGTTTTTGTTTGAAATAACTTCGCATTCCCATTCTTTAACGCCGAGAACAGATTCAGGAACGGCAATTTTCATATCGTTTTTAACCTTAACTTGGCAGCCTAAGTGCCAGCCGTTAAGCATTTCTTTTCTTGTCAAGTGTACCTTTTCTGTAGGTAGAGCATCACCTCCGCCTGCAACTATTCTCACACGGCATTGACCGCAACTGCCACCGCCGCCACATGCTGAAGGAAGGAAAATCTTCTCATTAGCAAGAGTGTTTAGCAGGTTTCCTCCAGAAGGCACGTTTAATTCGTCTTTATCGTTGATAGTAATCTTGACATTGCCTGAGGGAACAAGATATTTTTTTGCTATAAGCAGGACGATGACAAGAATCATAGCAAGCACAAAGAATAGCAGCGTGCCCACCAGAATAGTCATATTTGATATTGTTAGTAAAGCCATAACTTTTTAGATTTTAATACCGAGGAAACTCATAAAAGCGATTCCCATAAGACCTGTGATAATAAAAGTGATGCCAATACCGCGTAGAGGTTTCGGAACGTTTGAGTATGCTAGTCTTTCACGTATTGCAGCGAGGCATACAATTGCGAGAAGCCAACCTATACCAGAGCCAGCACCGTAAACAACTGCTGTCCCAACAGAACCAAGGTCGCGTTGCTGCATGAAAAGAGAGCAACCGAGAATAGCACAGTTAACAGCAATTAGCGGTAGGAATATACCAAGAGATGCGTAAAGGCTTGGTGAGAATTTCTCTACTGCCATTTCAACAAGTTGTGTTGCTGAAGCAATTACTGCAATAAACAGAATCAAACTCAAGAAACTCAAGTCTATTTCAGTAAATTCAGGACCTAACCATGCGAGTGCTCCCGGCTTGAGGAAATAAGTCTCAAGCAGGTAGTCGATAGGCAGGGTTATTATTAGCATAAATGTAACGGCAACGCCTAAGCCTAATGCTGTCTTAACATTTTTTGAAACTGCAAGGTATGAACACATTCCAAGGAAATATGCGAATACCATGTTGTCGATAAAAATCGAGCGTACAAATAAATTTAAACTTTCCATAATTCCTTAGTGTTAGTTCTTTTCTTGTAAATCTTTGTTTTTTGCCCTGTGTACCCAGATAATGCAAGCAGCAGTTATAAGAGCCATAGGAGGCAAAATCATCAAACCGTTATTCTCGTATCCGGCATCGTAAAATTCTTGTGGAATAATTTGGTAACCAAGCAGTGTCCCAGAACCGAATAGTTCGCGGATAGTTGCAATTATGACAAGGATAATGGAGTAACCTATACCATTGCCAATTCCGTCAAGAAATGATGGCCAAGGCTTGTTTGCAAGGGCAAATGCTTCAAGGCGACCCATCAGAATACAGTTTGTAATAATCAGTCCGATAAACACCGATAACTGTTTGCTAACTTCATAGTTGTAAGCCTTTAGAACTTGGTCAACGATAATAACCAATGCGGCAACAACGACGAGTTGCACAATGATACGGATGCTGTTTGGAATAGTGTTTCTAATTAAAGAAATAATTACGTTCGAGAAAGCAAGAACGGCAGTAACAGAGATTCCCATTACTAAAGCCGGTTCAAGTTTTGCTGTAACCGCCAAGGCAGAGCAAATACCTAATATCTGAACGATTACAGGATTGTTCTTTGATAGAGGGTTGAACAAAACCGTTTTATCTTTTTTACTAAGCATTGGTCTTAATTTTTAGAGGTTTGCAAATTTTTTAAGAAAGTGTCATAACATGACAAGCAAGACTTTAACATTGATTGAACTCCCTGGCTTGTAATCGTTCCGCCTGTTATAGCATCAACATAATCTTCGCCTGTTAGTGGCTTCTGTCCTTTTTTAAGGACAGACACAGATTTGAACTCGTTCTCTTTATATAAATGCTTGTCCCTAAATTGGTCGGAGAAATCAGTTTTTGCTATTTCTGCACCCAATCCAGGAGTTTCGCCCTGGTGTGAGAAGAAAGCCCCATAAATTGTGCTACCGTCGCTGTTTACAGAAACGTATCCCCATATAGGACCCCATAAACCGGCACCATAAATTGGTAGGATATATTTTGTTTCTCCGTCTATAGAGCATACAAAAACAGGAAGTTGGCGTTCTTCTGCCGGCTTCTTAACTTCTCCAGCAACATTTACTGCAAAGGCATCTCCTTTTGACTTTTCTCCTTTTGAGTTTATTATATAAGAATCAGTGATGTATTTGTCGTAAAGTTCAATAGCATTTTCCTTGTTTGAGGTTATGCGAATTGAGTTAAGCATTTGCTGCATCTTGTCGATTCTGATATTTTCTTGCTGTTGAGGTTTCAATGCGAGAGAAACCCATGCCAAAACTGCTCCAACAATACATACAAGTACTGCTATATATATTAATGTATATGTATTTCCTTGTTTGTTCATAATCTATGAGTTTTTAGTTCGTCGCATTCTGCGGCGAACGTTTGTTTCGATAACACAGTAATCAATAAGAGGAGCAAAAGCGTTCATGAGAAGAACTGCCAGCATGGCTCCTTCCGGATATCCGCTATTATAAACGCGGATAAGGATAGCAAGAACTCCAACCAAGAAACCGTATATATACTTACCAGCGTTGGTATGTGCTGCTGTTACTGGGTCTGTTGCCATGAAAACTGCCGCAAAAGCAAATCCACCTAAGCAAATATGTTGTAGCGGGTCAAGACCAGAACCTGGAAATGTCGCGCTTGGGAACATGTTGGTAATCCATGCCATGACAAGTCCTCCAGCAAATACCGAGAACATTACTCGCCAGTTTGCTACGCCTGTAACAAGAAGTATAAGGCCTCCAACTAAGATGAATAGGGTAGAGGTTTCACCGATAGAGCCAGGAATTAACCCTAAAAATGCATCCCATATAGATATAGGATCACCAATTATATTAGTCAATTCAAAATTTCCAGAAGATGTTGCAATTTGTCCGAGAGGAGTTGCTCCAGAAAAACCGTCAACAACTTTTCCTGCTCCAAGTCCGAAGATGGAGTCTTGTGCAATGAAGACGTTGTCGCCAGACATCTTTGACGGATATGCAAAGAAGAGAAATGCTCTGGTTGATAATGCAACGTTGAAGATATTCATACCTGTACCTCCGAAAACTTCCTTAACAAAAATCACAGAGAAAGCAGTTGCAACGGCTATCATCCAGATTGGAGTTTCAACTGGGCAAATCATAGGAATCAGAATTCCTGACACAAGAAAACCTTCCTGAATTTCATGTCCTTTTATTTGCGCTGCGGCAAACTCAATGCCGAGACCAACAACGTACGCTGTTATAATTTTGGGCAAAACGGCAAGAAAGCCATATAAGAATGATTCGAGCATTGGTGGCGTTACCCCTATTGAAAGGTATCGCTGGTAGCCAACGTTGTACATTCCGAAAATCAAAGCAGGTAGCAATGCGAGAACAACGATAATCATTGTTCGTTTTGAGTCGTTGCTATCGTGAATGTGAACACCCGACTGAGATGTTGTGTCTGGGGTGAATAAAAATGACGCAAAGCCATCATAAACCGATTTGAAGGATGAAAGTTTCCCTCCAGGTTCAAATAATGGCTTTAAATTGTCTATCTGTTTTTTTAGTTTTAGTTTCACGAGTAAAAGTTTTTAATTCATTTCCTTTCGTAAATAATCCAATCCTTCTCTAACAATTTTCTGAAGTTCCAGTTTGGAAGTGTCAATAAATTCGCAAAGGGCAAAATCTTCTGGTGCAACTTCATAAATTCCAAGTTGCTCCATTTTTTCAATGTCACGAGCAAGAATCGCTTTAATCAGAAATTCCGCGTATATATCCATAGGAAAAACGCTATCATACTCGCCAGCCATGATGATTGCTCGCTCTCCTCCATTTATCTTTGCGTCAAAGTGGAAACGCTTTTCGTTGCCTTGTAGCCATGAGAAGAAACATCTGCTGAAACTGTATTTTTTAGTGCTCAGTGAAGCCCATCCCATAAATTCAGCAGGGTTGTTGTCTTCTGGAATTGCTGTAATTTGCCTGAAAGGGTAGTGTAGATAAGAGTCATTGCTTACCTTTATGCCGGTAAGAACATTGCCAGAGATAATTCTGGTGTTTTCACAGTTTGTCAAATTCCCTTTTGTAAAGTCTGAAATCTTTTGTCCTTCTATTGCTGAAAGGATTTGAGGCTTGCTGATGCTTTCGCCAGTTACTGCAACAATGCAAGAGAAGTCGAGTTTGCCTGTATTGAAAAGATGTCCGATTTTAGTAACAGTGTCTCCGGAGAGGCACCAAACTGTTTCGCCTTTATTAATAGGGGAAATTTTTTCTATCTGGATACTTAAATTACCAGCAGGGTGTGGACCACTTATAATATGAGTCGTTGAAAAATTGGTTTCAATCACATTTTCTTGTCGGCAGGATATGTGAACCGTGCCGTTTGTAAGTTTTGACAATATTTCAACACCTTTTATGAAATTCTTATTGTTATGGCAAATATCAGCAGTGGCCAATGGGGCAGAGTCAAAAGCAGTGATAAAAATATCGCGAGGCTCTTTCCCGCTTTCTGGGATAATGTCGTATGGTCTTTGTCTCATTCGTGTCCATAGACCAGACTGCTTTAATAGTTTGATGATAGCGTCTTTTGCTAATTCATGAGTTTTAAAAGAAAGAGGCTCATTGCTGCCTTGTGCAGTGATTTCGATTCGCTCAATTTTACGACGTTCACCTCGCACTACGCGTGTTATTTTTCCGCAAATAGGGGAAACAATGGCTATGTCGTTGTCGGATTTATCGAAAAGAATAGTTTCTCCGGCTTTGACCAAGTCACCTTCTTTCTTAGCCAATTTTGGAGTAAATCCTGGATAATCGCTTGGGTAAACGGCAAATGCCGGTGAAGGATTTACGATATTGGCTATGTCGCTGGTGGCTTCGCCTATGAGTTTTAGGTCGAGTCCTTTCTTGATTTTTATCAAGTGTGACATGTCTAATTATATTTTAATCTATAAATGATATAAATAGTTTATTCGCCAAAATTAGTAAAAAATCCCCAACAAATGCACCCTTTGCAGTAAAAGTTTTTTATAAAGGAAAAGAGAATGTAAATAAAATCAAATTTAGGTAGAAAAACGACAAAAAATTAGTTGATATTATTGGATAATTAAAATAAATATGATATTTTTGCCCCTAATTTAAGAGCGGGTGCACCTTTATGCGTCTTGAAAACGACAGTTGTTGCAAAAGAATGCTAAAAAGCGGACCTATGCATACAAAAATAAATGTGTTCTGCGTTATATTGAGAAGAAAAAACAAAAACTTATTTATTAACTAATTATTTATTAAAAAATCAAATTTAATTATGGAAGCTCAAAAGCCTAACAACCCTAAAGCCGCTTCGGCTAAAAAAACAACAAAGAAGGGTGGATTGAATTCACTATTAGTAATCGTACTATGCTTCATTGTATCAGTATTGTTCTATATGTTTGTTCTTGGTGCACCTGAAAACTATGAAAACGGTCACCCAATTAACTTGATGGGTACAATTCACGAAGGTGGTTTCGTTGTGCCTATTATTCAAGGTCTTTTGATTCTCGTTGTTGTTTTGTCAGTAGAACGTTTTATCGCTCTTCGCAAAGCAAGAGGTTCTAAGGGTGTTGACAAATTTGTTAAGGATCTTAAAGTTGCACTTGAAAAGGATAATCTTTCAGAGGCAAAATCTCTTTGCACAAAGCAAGGTGGTGCTATTGGTAATGCAGTTCTTAGCGCAGTAGAAAAATATGCAGAAATGTCAAATATGAGCGACGCTGCAGTTTCTGCTCTTAAAAAAGAAGACCGCGTTCTTGCTATCCGCAACGCTCTTGACGAACAAATCAATATGGAAATGCCTACATTGCAACAAAATATGGCTATCATCTTTACTAACACTACTCTTGGTACTCTTATGGGTCTATTCGGTACTGTGCTTGGTATGATTAAGTCATTCTCTGCTTTGTCTGCTTCTGGTGCTCCTGACTCAGCTGCACTTTCTACTGGTATTTCTGAAGCCCTTGTAAATACTGCTTCTGGTATTGCTACTGGTGCTCTTGCCGTTATTTCTTACAACTACTTCAGCGCTCAAATCGACGACATCACTTACAAAATGAACGAAGCAGGTGCCGTTATCGTTGCTGTTTACGAAGCTAAGAACTAATTTGTATTAAATTGTTGAAATTATTTAAAGTAACAACGAAATGGGAAAAGTAGAAGTAAAAAAGAAAAGTCCGTTCATCGATATGACCGCGATGAGTGACGTAACTGTACTTTTGCTTACCTTCTTCATGTTGACTTCCACATTCCTTCAAAAAGAACCAACAACAGTAATCACACCGTCTTCAGTTTCTGAAGAAAAGGTGCCAGAACAAAACTTGATTACGGTTCTTGTTAACCCTGAAGGCAAAGTTTTTATTTCTCTTGCCGGTGACAGGGACTCAACTTACTCAAGCGAAAAAATGCGCGCAGAGTTGGTTAAGAGTGTGGTTAGCGAATACAATAAAGTTCACCCGAATGCAAAATTGCAACTTACACAAAAGCAAGTTGACAACTTTGGTTCTACTTATATGTTCGGTTTGCCGATTAAACTGCTACCGCAGTGGTTGGATTTGACACAAGAGCAACGTGACGAATTCATTGACCCGAACAAGAATAAGGAAACTGCAGGTATTCCTATCGATATGAATGAAGATTTAAGCAAACCTAATGACTTCCAAATTTGGATGAGAGCTGCTTACAATCTATCTAATGATAATTTGCAAGGTGCTATCAAAGACGGTAAGGGTATTGCCATAAAGGCTGACCAAACCACTCCTTATTCTGTAGTACAAGTAGTTATGGATAATCTCCAAACTATGAAGATGAATAAGTTTACTTTGATGACTGCTTTAAAAACTGAAGGAGAGTAATTATGTCAAAGAAAGCAAAAAAATATCAGAAAGAGAAAGACGTTCGCGTTGACTTCACCCCTATGGTGGATATGAACATGCTTTTGATTACTTTCTTTATGCTTTGTACAACTATGATCAAATCGCAAACTTTGCAAATCAGTTTGCCATCAAATGAAAAAGTAGAAAAGCAAGAGCAAAATAAAGTTAAGCAGTCTGAGGCTATTACAATTATTCTTGATAGCGAACTTAATAAAGATGGTGTGCCTACAAAGGACTTCGTTTACTATTATGAAGGTATTCCTAATATTGAAGATGCCAATAAAGACGGTGTTATCGATAATAACAATATGCAGGAGATTCAATTCCTTCCTAATGCAAACGGTAAGGCTCAAGGCATTCGTGCTGTCCTTCGCGATCGCAACAAACAAGTTGTGAAAAAAATCGACGAATTGAAAGCACGTTGGAAAAGTAAAGAGATCACCGATGAGCAATATCAAGCTCAGGCGAAATCTATCCGTGGAGACTCTACTCTTAAGCGTCCGGTAGTTATTATTAAGGCTACTCCGAATGCAAGTTATGCGAGTCTTGTTACTGCACTTGATGAAATGCAAATCAACAATATCAGCCGTTATCAGATTGATCGTATCAATGGTACTGACTCTGCTATGATGTCTGAGTTCTTGAAAGCACGTGTTAAATAAGTGGATGTGGGTCGATATTAATTGGAAATATTAAAATCAGAAAGGAATTTAATTATGGCAAAGAATGTAGATCTTACATCAAAAGCATGGTGCGATGTTGTATTTGCAGCGAGAAATAAAGACTTTGGTGCATACCAGTTGCGTCTTGATTCAAAACCTCGTCACCTAAAGGCATTTATTATAACTTTGATTTCTGTTGTTGCTATTATGATTATTGCTCTTTCTTATTTGAAAGTAAGTCAAATCATAGCAGAAAAGCAGATCAAAGACCAGGCTGCTCAGGAATTGGTTGCAGTTGACTTGTCGGCTGAAGAAGATACTGAAGAAGATACTGAAGAAGTTGAGGCTAAACTTGAAATGCCTGAAGAGCAAGCTCTTCCTGAAGAAATTCTTAATACTGTTAAGGTAACAGAACTCCTTATTGCTCCAGACGAAGAAGTTAAGGCTGAGGATGAAATCAAGAGCCAGGATGAGTTGAAAGAAACTCAAACTGCATTTGGTCAAACTGACTTTGATAAAGGTACTGATGACCGTAATGTTGTTCGCGAACACAAGGAAGAAATCATCGTTGAGAAAAAGGTTGAGGTAGAGCCTGAAAAGGTGTTTACTGCTGTAGAGCAAATGCCTCAATTCCCTGGTGGTGATGCTGAATTGATGAAGTTCTTGTCAAAGAACATCAAGTATCCGACAATGGCAATGGAAAACAATATCCAAGGTCGTGTAATTGTTCAATTCGTCGTTACTAAAACAGGTGCTATCGGTGAAGTTAAAGTTGTAAGAAGCGTTGACCGCGACCTTGACCGTGAAGCTGTACGTGTTTGTAAATCTCTTCCGAAATTTACTCCGGGTAAGATGAACGGACAGGCTGTTAACGTTTGGTACACTCTTCCTGTAAGTTTTAAACTTCAAGGTGTTAACTAATCTGTTTATTCAGATATTAGAAAAAGATGCATCAAAAGATGCATCTTTTTCTTTTTGTACATTTGATTATTATAACTACAAATTTTGTTTTTTGTTGAACTAATGCTGCAATTATGAAAATAGAAAAACATCCCTTTCAGCCCTATATTCCACCGCATGCTAAGGTCCTTTTTCTCGGGACTTTTCCTCCCCAACAGAAGAGGTGGTCTATGAATTTCTATTATCCGAATTGGACTAATGACTTTTGGAGGATAATGGGCTTGTTATTTTTTGATGACAAAGATTATTTTTGTATTAGACAAGAGAAAACTTTTGATTTGGTCAAGATAAAAGATTTTCTGGATTCACGAGGCATAGCTCTGTCTGATACTGCGAAGGAGGTGATAAGGTTAAAGGATAACGCTTCTGATAAGTTCTTGGAAATAGTAACGCCTTTAGATTTGGACTTTTTCTTCAATGAATGTCCGGAATTGGTTATGGTAGTCACTACAGGGGAAAAAGCTGCAAGTGTTATTTCGTCAATTACAGAATCAGCCTTGCCTTCAATGGGGGAGTGTTTTAACGTCATTTATAAGGGTAGGGAATTTAAGCATTTTAGAATGCCATCAACTTCGCGAGCATATCCTCTTGCCCTGAATCAAAAGGCAGAATATTATGAGAAGGTTTTCAAAAATCTATGACCTGTATATTTTCTGTGATTCATAATAATTTAAAGTCTTATTTATTTGTGTTTGCCCTCGCCTTACACTATCTTTGTATAAGATAGGCTATGGCTATCAATCATTTTGATTTGTAGCCTAAATGACTTAATAAAGATTTTGAAGCAATATTTTTTATTTATGGATATTACAACATTATTTTTGTGGGTAGAATCCCATTTGAATTATTTTTGGATAACAGTTTTGATGGCTGTTGAGAGTAGTTTCATCCCTTTCCCGTCAGAAGTAGTTGTTCCTCCGGCTGCATATTTTGCATCTACTCCGGGCTCTAATCTTAATATTTACCTTGTTGTTGTTTTTGCTACTTTAGGTGCAATAATTGGTGCTTTGGTAAATTATTATTTGGCTGTTTGGATAGGAAGACCTTTGGTGTACAAGTTTGCAAATAGTCGCTTTGGTCACATGTGTCTTATTAACGAGGATAAAGTAATTAAAGCAGAGCAATATTTTGACAGGCATGGAGCGGTTTCTACCTTTATTGGCCGTTTGATTCCTGCTGTCCGTCAGTTGATTTCAATACCAGCGGGTTTGGCAAGAATGAATCTCGGTAAGTTTGTACTATATACAAGTCTTGGTGCAGGTATTTGGAATGCTGTTCTTGCTACTTTAGGGTACTGGTTGAGTACATTTGTGCCGAGAGAAGACCTTATAAAGAATATTGAGCATTATAATCAGTATTTGACATGGTTTGGCTACGGAATCGGCGTAGTTGTCATTATGTTTATTTTATATCACGCTTTAAAAAAGAAAAAATAATGAAAGTATCACCTTCTCTGTTATCTGCAGATTTTTGCAACCTTTCCAAGGATATCGAAATGATAAATGCCAGCGAGGCAGATTACCTGCATCTTGATATAATGGACGGCGTTTTTGTGCCTAATATTTCGTTCGGATTCCCTGTTGTCAAGAATTTGAAGAATATATGCACCAAGCCGCTTGATGTTCATTTGATGATTGTAGAGCCGCAGAAATTCATTAAAGAGGTAAAAGGTATTGGTGCTGAATTTATGAATGTCCATTATGAAGCGTGCACTCACCTTTCTCGAGTTGTCCAGCAAATTAAAGAGTCTGGTATGAAAGCTGGTGTAACGATTAATCCTGCCACTCCGGTTTGCGTTTTAGAGGATGTTATTGCGGATATAGATATGGCGTTGATAATGTCGGTCAATCCTGGTTTTGGTGGACAGAAATTCATTGACAATTCGGTTAAAAAAGTGCGTCAGTTGAGAGAACTGGTTGACCGTTCTAATTCAAAAGCATTAATTGAAGTAGATGGGGGGGTTAACGATGTTACAGGCAAAATGCTAAAAGAAGCCGGTGCAGATATTCTGGTTGCTGGTAACTATGTCTTTGGGGCAGAGAAACCCTTAGAGAAAATTTCTGCATTAAAGAACTTATAGTATAATCTATTGTATAGTGAGAGTTATGGACAGACAAGAAAGTTCTGATGTTTCTATGCATTGGGAGCGGTTGATATGCAGTAAGCGTCTTGGTTTAGAGCGTTACCGTAGTTCATCGGTTCAGATTCGTAGTGATTTTCAGCGAGATTTTGACCGTTTGGTCTTTTCATCACCTTTCCGACGCATGCAGAATAAGACGCAGGTATTTCCTTTACCTGGCAGTATCTTCGTCCATAACCGACTGACTCATAGTCTTGAAGTTTCCAGTGTTGGTAAGTCGTTGGCAAATGAGGTGCAATTAATGCTTATGCCAAAGTATGCAGGATCAGAGGCTGGAAACAAGTTATCACACATAGTTGAAATTGTTGGAGCAGCATGTTTGGCTCATGATATGGGAAATCCTCCTTTTGGTCATTCTGGCGAAAGAACTATTGCTACCTATTTTTCGGAAGGAAATGGTTTGGCTGTTAAACCGTTGCTTTCAGAAGAAGAATGGAGTGATTTGGTTAATTTTGATGGAAATGCCAATTCATTCCGTCTTCTTGCTCATCAGTTCCGAGGCCGTCGTGAAGGAGGGTTGGCGATGACTTATTCAACGCTTGCTTCAATTGTAAAATATCCCTATATATCATCTAAATCGGTAAAGAAAGGCAAGTTCGGTTTCTTTTGTTCCGAAGTAGAATGCTTTGAAATGGTTGCAGATGAATTGGGGATAATCAAGAAATCAGACAAAGTATATGCCCGGCATCCTTTAGTATATCTTATGGAGGCTGCGGATGATATCTGTTATCAGATAATGGATATTGAGGACGCTCACAAGTTGAAAATTTTGGACTGTGCAACTGTTATTTCTCTATTTATGAATTATTTTCCAGATGATAGAAAGGAGAAAATGCAGCGTGTTGTTGATATGAATGAAGATGACAACGAAAAGGTTGCATATTTGCGTTCATGTGTGATTGGAGAGCTTGTTTCAGAATGTGCGAGAGTATTTGTTGATAATGAAGATAAGATTCTACGTGGAGAGTTTGAAGGTTGTCTTATTGAACATATTTCAGATATTCCAAATAATGGGTATGAGAAATGCTCTGAAACAGCCTGGAATAAAATTTATAATTCGTCAGATGTTGTTGATATTGAATTGGCTGGTAATCAGATTATAACATTTCTTCTTGATAGGCTTATGGACGCAGTGCTTAATCCTGATAAGAATTATTCACGATTGTTGTTAAGCAGAATCCCGCATCAATATGACACTTCTGCACAAACTATCTATGGTAAAATACAATCAGTTTTAGACCATATTTCAGGAATGACAGATGTCTATGCTCTTGATTTATATAGAAAACTTAATGGATTAAGCCTGCCGGCTATTTAGAATATTTTGTTTATGAAAAATTATATAGTATCGCTTATTGCAGTTTTTGCAACATTTTTGCTTTCTTCGTACACAGTAGAAGAAATTCCCAACGTTCATATTAAGGATAAAACCCAGTATGTTACCAATCCAGATAACTTAATAAGTCAGCAAACCGTTGCGGGATTAAATAGTATTATTTCTAATATTTGGCAAACAACATCAGCGGAAATGGTAGTTGTTATAGTAAAGACTATTGGAAATGAGGAGATTAATGATTTTGCAACAAGATTATATGAACATTGGGGTATAGGCAAAAAAGACAAGAGTAATGGTGTCTTGATTTTTGTTGTTGAAGATCAGCGCCAGGCTGTTATCCGTACTGGTTATGGAGCAGAGGGGCTTCTTCCTGATGTTATTTGTGGGAGAATTATCCGCAATATAATGGCTCCGGAATTCAAGAAGGGTAACTATGACCAAGGACTGTTAAATACGGTTTCTTATATGCATAAATTATTGACAACACCAGGTGCTATTGATGAGTTGAAATCATATTATAAAAACGATAGACCGCAGCAAAAAGGTGGAATTAGCAATATTGTTTTCCTTGCAATGCTTGTTTGTGGTGGATTGTCGGTTATTTTGCTTTTGGTTGTAATTAATACGGCGATAAAGAACCGAAAGAAGAATTATTTTGAAAAGTATATAGCGATTAAGCCCTATTGGTTACCGTCATTGATTCTCGGTTTCCTTTCTTTTGGAATAGGATTTATTGTAACGGCAGTAATTTGGTTAATGTTAAATAGTTACAGAAACCACAAGCGTATGTGTCCTAACTGTGGCGGTAAAATGAGAAAACTATCTGAAGAAGAAGATAATATGTATCTTAAACCGGCACAAGATTTGGAAGAGAAATTGAAGTCTGTTGACTATGATGTTTGGCTATGCGGTACATGTGGAGAAACGGATATTTATCCGTTTGTAAATAAGGATTCAGCATATAAAGAGTGCCCGCGATGCCATGCAATGGCATTGTATTGTGTTTGTGACAGAGTTATGGTTCAGCCAAATTCTTATAGACAAGGGGTTGGTGTCAGAACATTTAAATGCCTGAATTGTGGTGATGAGAATAATATAAACTATAAAATAGAAAAAACAGCAGATCCAACAGGAGCAATTGTTGCAGGAACTATTCTCGGAAGCCTTGGAGGAAGGGGCGGTGGTGGCTCGTTTGGTGGAGGCTCGTTTGGCGGCGGAATGACTGGCGGTGGTGGCGCGTCTGGAGGCTGGTAATAAATCTTAAAAATGTATAATCCAAAACCAATAGATACAGACAGTATAATTCTTTCTCCAGAATTGAAAGAACTGGTAGAGGTGTTGGCTAAGAATGTCCATGAAGTATGGGCTGAAAGTAGGATTAGACAGGGGTGGAAATATGGAAAAGAGAGGGATGATAATAATAAATTGCACCCTTGTCTGATCCCCTATGAGGAATTGTCGGAAATAGAGAAAGACTATGACCGCAACACGGCGATGCAAACTCTAAGAGTTATAGGAAAACTTGGCTTTAAGATAGTCAAAGACAAATGATATTAGCGTATGAAAAGTTTAAGTGGCTTTAAATTATTTGCAATACGCAGTTTTTCAAAAGGTGGCAGTAATCAGATTTGGGTATTGCTGTTGGTTGATGTTTTTATTCTTTTGCTTTTCTTATTGTTAGCGTTACCTTTGGGTAAACAATAGGAAGTCGGAATTATTGAAACACTTCAGCAGAATGGCTATTATCTTTTGAACTTACTTTTGGATCCGGGTAATATAACTGAAATATCAGAAGAAGCCTCATGCAATAACCCGTTGTTTTCAAGAACAGGTGCTATGATTGTAACTGTTGTAGGAATGGTTCTTTTTGGAGGATTACTTATTTCTGTTATATGTAACTTCCTTGAAAGGCAGGAGGAGAGGTATCGTAATGGTTATAATACATTTATCTTAATGCAAACGATGTGTCCTGCGGAAGATGTTAGGAGAATGATTTATGCAAATTTAAGCAGAGAAATTGAGAAAAAAATTATTGTCAAACATGGTCAACTTGATATTATTGAGGATGTTGATAGCCTTTCTCTACAAAATGCCGAGAGCGTTTATATTGTTGGCGATGATAATGTGGATAATCGAAATGGCAAAGATCGTAAATTACGCTTATGAATGCTATTTTAATGGAATAGCCACAGAAGAAGTCAATTTGCAAAATACAGATGCTATTAACCGAAGTTGGCAAAATCTTTCACAGGCACATAAGTGGTCTAATCTATATCATGCTTTAACTTGGAAAATAAAGTCACGTTCATTTAATTTTGATTTGAGTATCGGTGTTGCCGATGAGCAGGCTGTTGTCTTGTCAGAGGTTGAGCATAACAGGTGGAATATGGAAAAACTGCTATACATAACTCTTAGTGGTAGTCGTCCAAAAGCTACGCCTCTACCAATAGGAGGAACGAATTACCGTGGCTTGCATGTACCGCCTAAATTTGAAAAAAGAAGAAAAGTAGCAATTCCATAAAAATTGTTTTGATTGTGTTGGGATAGATTGTTGCTTCAATTATTGTTACAGCATTTATGATAGGGGCAATAGAAGGTTTATTCGGTGGTAATGAAGCTTTGGAAGAGGAATTGAAGTTGGAGCCATATTATGATTCTTAAAGCCAGTTGTGGGGGGGTATAAGGATCAGAACGGAGATGTCCATTTTATACCTCACTTTCAAGATGCAAGTGATTTTTCTGATGGAGATACTCTTGCTTGTGTTACCAAAGATGGTACTTCCTATTTTCTCGGATTGAGTGTAAATCTGTATGAAATAAATTTTGAGTGAATAGGATAAAATTGTTATCTTTGTCACTGTTTTGACTAAATATTGTAATAGATTTGCTCGGATTTTGAAAAAACAAACAATTATGTCATCGTCAAAGAATACTTTTTCATCTAAGTTAGGAGTTATTGCGGCAACAGTGGGTTCTGCTGTGGGTTTGGGAACTGTATGGCGTTTCCCGAATGAGGTGCATGATAACGGAGGCTCGGTCTTTCTTATTGCATACTTGATATGCGTCTTGTTGATGGGCATACCTGTTATGCTGGCTGAATTTTCTCTTGGTAGAGGAAGTCGGGCGGATTCTGTTGGGTCTTTTAAAAAGATGACTCCGAATAAAAAATGGTGGATTGTTGGGGCGACTGCAGTCCTTGCTTCTTATATAATACTTTCGTTCTATATTGTTGTTTCCGGTTGGACCTTGGAATATTTTTGGTTATCGTTAACTGGGGCACTTACAGCAGGACATGAGGGAGTTTCATCCCCGGAATTTTATAGTTCAATAATGGATGAAGCGCTATTTACGGCATGGAATCCCGTTTTTTGGACTTTTATATTGATAGTCATTAATATGCTTGTCTTAATAAAAGGTGTCGAAAAAGGTATTGAGCGAATGGCTAATGTGCTTATGCCGTTACTTTTCGTAATCCTTGTTATGCTATGTTTTGTATCATTGACCTTGCCTGGTGCAATTGATGGAGTAGAATTCTTTTTGAAGCCTGATTGGGACAAGATGAATCCGAGCGTGCTTATCAGTGCTGTTGGTCAAGCATTCTTCTCTTTAAGTTTGGGTATGGGTATTTTGATAACATATTCCTCTTATTATCCTAAAAAGACTAAGTTGGGCAGAACATCGGTTATTGTATCTTCCCTTGTTTTTTTAGTTGCAATTTTGATGGGGTTGATTATCTTTCCTGCAATGAAATCGTTTGGAATTGAGGGGCAGACAAAGGGAGCATCCTTGATTTTTGTAACTTTGCCCCAGATTTTTGAGGCGATGCACGGGTCTTATATTTGGTCGCTTTTATTCTTCTTCCTTCTTGTTGTTGCGGCTCTAACTTCAACAGTTTCATTAGGGGAAGTGGTTATTGCATTTTTGCACAAAACTTTTGGAATGAAGAGAAAAAAAGCGTGTGTCATCACATTGTTGCCGATGTTTGCGTTAAGTGCTGTTAGTTCTCTATCGTTAAGTGTATGGAGTGAATATACGTTTTTCGGGATGACTTGGTTTGATTTTCTGGATTACGTAACTGCAAATCTGATGTTGCCAATTGTTGCAATTCTGATTTGTGTTTATGTAGGGCATATTATTCCTAAGTCCTTCCTTGAAAAGGAGATGACAAATAATGGTTCAATGAAGTCATTGATTTTGCCGACGCTGATATTCCTTATCAGATATGTTTCTCCGTTACTTGTGGCAGCAGTGCTTCTAAATAAATTCTTTGAATTTGTTTAGAAATGGAGCAACTGACTAAAAAAGAAAGGGTAGGGTTGATAGCCTTTTCAATTATTGTTGCAGTCGGCATATTCATTGCTATGTTGACGAGAAATTTGCGGGTGCATGACATTGGCGACAACGGAAAGAATCAAAAAGAGATAGCAGAATTTGAACGGCAAGTCATGAAAATGGAATCCGATACTACTGAGCCTAAAAAAGTAAAGCGAAAGAAAAAAGACAAACAAAAAACTGTTTATAAAGATATTAATCCTTTAGAAGATAAAATGGAGAGAAAATAATGAAAAAGCAGCGAGCATTATTTGCAACAAAGATAGGAGTTATAGCAGCGAGTGTAGGCTCTGCTATTGGGTTGGGAAATATTTGGAGATTTCCGTATGAGGCTGGTCTGCATGGTGGTGGCGCCTTTTTGTTGATTTATATTGTTATCGTTGCCATTATTGGTGTACCTCTTATTTGTACTGAATTTGTTATAGGTCGTGCTTCACATAAAAATGTACTCGGTTCGCTGAAGTCATTGCAAAGAAAAGGTTCTAAGTGGCATTATTTATCATATCTTGGTATCATATCATCATTGATGATTTTGAGTTTCTATTCAGTCGTTGCAGGATGGACTCTTGAATATTCTTTTTCATCTTTATTTGGTGCGCTTGCTGATGCAAACACCGACTATTCTGCCTATTTTGCCGATTTTACAATGAATAGCAATCGCCCGCTCTTGTGGACGGTGCTTTTCCTTTTCCTGAATTTTTTGATTTTAAGGAAAGGTTTGCGTAATGGAATAGAAAAGATGTCGAATATAATGACACCAATGCTTTTCTTTATTTTACTGGTCTTTTGCATAAAATCGCTAATGATGCCAGGTGCAATAGAAGGAGTTAAATTTTTGTTTGTTCCTGATTTCAGTAAAATTGATTCTTCTGTGTTACTGGGAGCAATGGGTCAGGCGTTCTTTTCTCTTAGTCTTGGAGTAAGTACATTGCTTACTTACGCATCGTATTTTAATAAAGACGTGCCATTGGTTCGTAGTGCTTCAATAATAGCTGGATTAGATACGCTTTTTGCTATCGTTGCTGGGCTGATTATATTTCCGGCGTTGTTTTCTTTTAATCTTGAACCAACGGAAGGACCTAAATTGGTTTTTGAAGTTTTGCCTTATATCTTTTCTCAAATGGCAGGCGGCCCAATTTGGGCAGCGGCTTTCTTCTTCTTGCTTTTTGTCGCATCAATAACCTCAACAATTTCTATGAGTGAGATTTCCATTGCCTTTTTTACTGAAGAGTGGAGTATGTCACGCGAGAAGTCCTCATTGTTGAATTTTGTAATTGCCCTTGTTTTTGGTATCTTGTGTGTTTTGTCGTTTGGGGTGCTGTCAGATTTTAAAATTTTTGGCGATACTATTTTTGACTTGTTTAATAATTTGACTGCAAATTATTTTATGCCGATGTGTGGAATGTTTTTCTCAATTTTTGCTGGATGGTTGCTTGACAAGCAAATATTGAGAAAACAGTTGACAAACGAAGAGTCGCGAGCATTTGCTTTCTATAAACCAATTGTTTTTTCTATGAAATACATAGCTCCTATAGCGGTTTTGCTGGTATTTGTCTATCAGTTGGTATAATCGTTTGCTATTTTATCAAAAATCTTTTGATAAAGATTTCTAAAGTATTAATTTCGTAAAAAAATCAATACAATGGCATATTTTGAACCGTATTCTATAAATATAAGGGGTCAGTTATATGAGATTAGCAGACCGCAGGTGATGGGTATCTTGAATGTTACGCCTGATTCTTTTTACAGTGGAAGCCGTTATTTTACAGATGACGTTATTAGAAAAAGAGTAAGGCAAATAGTTGAAGAGGGTGCTGACATGATTGATGTTGGTGGCTATTCGTCCAGATCAAATGCAGATGATATTTCTCCAGAAGAGGAATATGAGAGACTTGCTCTTGGATTGAGAATTATTAAGGATGAGGCTCCCGATATTATTATTTCTGTTGATTCTTTTCGTGCATCTGTTATTGAAAATTGTCACAAAAATTTTGGTATTGACATAGTTAATGATATTGCTGCAGGTGAGTTGGATTCTGAAATGATACCAACAGTTGGAAAGTTAAAATTACCTTATATAATGATGCACATGAGAGGTAATCCTGCAACAATGATGCAAATGACAGATTATGATGATTTAACAGCTGATATATTAAAGTATTTTTCAGCGAAAATAAAGCAAGCCACTTCTGCTGGAATTTGTGACATCATAATAGATCCTGGGTTTGGATTTAGCAAAAATCTCGAGCAAAATTATGAGTTGCTTAAAAATCTTGATTGTTTTAAGGCTCTTGAATTACCTTTGCTTGTTGGAGTTTCGCGTAAGACTATGATATACAAACTGTTTGGTTATAGTCCAGCCGAGTCTTTGAATGGAACAACTGTTATTAACACAATATCTATGCTTTCTGGAGCAAGTATTATTCGAGTACACGATGTTAAGCAGGCTGTTGAGGCTGCTACAATAATCAACAAGATTAAATAAAATTATTTGTCGCACTATGTTTAATTTGGGAATAAAGGATATTATTGATATTCTTATCGTTGCCACAATCTTGTTCTATGTTTACAAGATAATGAAAGAGTCTGGCACTCTGAGTATTTTTCTTGGAGTCCTTGCGTTTATCGTTGTGTGGTTTATTGCTTCTGTCTTTTTGCAAATGGAATTAACAGGGCGTATTCTTGATAAGTTTATGAATATAGGTTTGCTAATTCTTGTTATAATTTTCCAGGAACAGATAAAACGATTTCTTGTAGAGATAGGTTCCCATAGGCGGTGGAGGTTTGTTCATAGTATTTTCAAAAGAAAGGACTCTTCCGCTCAAGTTGGGCAGAAGGAGTGGGTTTTGCCTATAGTTTATGCTTGCCTAAGTATGGCAAAGTCTAAGACAGGAGCGTTGATTGTCATAAGAAACAATGTCCCTCTTGATACCTTTGAAAATTCGGGAGATATTATTGATGCTAAGGTGAATAACAGGCTGATTGAAAATATTTTCTTTAAGAACAGTCCGCTGCATGATGGTGCAATGATAGTAAGTAAAGGAAGAATTAGTGCGGCAGGATGTATATTGCCAGTTTCTCATAGCGATGATGTTCCTAAGCAGTTGGGCTTGAGGCACCGTTCCGCATTGGGCATTTCTCAGCAAACAGATGCTCTTGCAATTATAGTTTCAGAAGAAACTGGAAATGTATCAATAGCATTTAAAGGAAAACTATCATTAAGGTTGTCGTCAACTGATCTTGAGGCAAGATTAACTGATTTCGCAAATCATTTAGGTTAAAAAATAGAGCGTGGTAGGATTTGCCTATTCACGCTCTTTATTCTAATAATGTCTGAAGTCTTCTACAATAGTGAGGTCAATGCCCAGCTCTTCAATTCTGTTTGCGGTTGCTTTGGAAATTTTTGAATCTGTAATAATGTGGTCAACATCTTCCATATCACATATTTTACTGAACCCACGCCTTCCGAATTTCGATGAGTCGGCAAGAACTATTGTCTTTTGTGCCGTTTGAATCATAACTCTATTTAGTGATGCTTCCATAAGATCGGTTGTGGTAATACCAAAGTCTAAATCTATTCCATCAACACCTAGGAATAATTTGCTACATGAAAAGTCTGATAGTGCAGATTCTGCGTATTTTCCGACAACGGACAGACTGCTATGTCTAAGCAGTCCGCCTAATTGAATAATATCAATATCTTTATTAGTGGAAAGGATATTCGCTACTTCAAGAGAAGCGGTTATAACTGTAAGTTTATCGGGAGAAGATATGCTGCGGGCGAGTGCGTGCATGGTTGTTCCTGATGCTATCAAAATAGAATCTTTTGGAGTAACTAAACCTGACGCGTAAGAGCCAATTGCACGTTTTTCATCAACGCATAGTTTTTCTTTGTCGCTAATGTTTCTGTTTTCACTGTAAGGATCAATCAGTATTGCTTTTCCGTGGTTTCTGTATAACTTTTTAGCACGTTCGAGTTCAGTTAAATCTTTACGAATTGTAACTGAAGATACATTTAATTGCTCTGCTAAGTCGGTAACAAGCAAGGAACTGTGCTGCATAAGCATATCCAGAATGATTTCATGTCTTTCTTCTTTTGTCATGTTGCCTGAATTTCTGTTTATTTCTCAAAGTTGAGCAAATTTTTCTTTATACGAAATTTAATTTAGTTAATTATTGATAATATAACGTTTGTTGGTTTCGTTTTAAGTTCGTTTTGTTTCGTTTTGATTTTAAAAATGCTGTAAAACTATGTTGTAAAACATATTTTGAAGCAATTTCATTTTTTTTAGAAAAAAAATCGCAAAAAGTTTCGCTATTATAAAATTCGTTTATACATTTGTTGCGGAATGAAAAAAGAGCAAAGTTTTTTCACTTCTTATAAAAACTCATTTATTTCGAAAAGAAAGAAAACAGATAAAGTGCTATGCAAAATCGCAGAGACAACGAATTTGATGTAATAATCATAGGTGGAGGAGCAACAGGGGCAGGAACTGCGCGTGACTGTTCTTTGCGAGGTTTAAAAGTGTTGTTGGTTGAACGCTATGACCTTGCGGTAGGTGCAACTGGTAGAAACCACGGCTTGCTTCATAGTGGAGCGAGATATGCTGTTACAGATAAAGAGTCAGCAGAAGAATGTATTAAGGAGAATATGATTCTTCGTAGAATTGCAAGCCATTGTGTTGAGGAAAATGACGGCTTGTTTATTTCCTTGCCTGAGGATGATTTGGCATATCAGGCAACTTTTGTTAATGCATGTCAGTCTGCTGGTATCGATGCTCAGGTTATAGATCCACAACTGGCTAAAAGAATGGAGCCATCGGTTAATCCTTCTATCGTTGGAGCTGTTAAGGTGCCGGACGGGTCGGTTGATCCGTTTAGGTTGACATTGGCAAACGTTATTGATGCTAAGATTCATGGTGCAAAAGTGCTTATTTACCATGAGGTCGTTGAATTGATTAAGAGTCAAGATAGGGTTGTAGGCGTCAAGGTCTATGATCACAAGACAAAGCAACATAAGGAATACTATGCTCCAGTTACTGTTAATGCTGGTGGAATCTGGGGGCATGGGATAGCCGCCAAGGCTGGTGTCAGAGTTGATATGTATCCGGCTAAAGGTTCTTTGTTGATTTTTGGGCATAGAGTCAATAATGTTGTTTTAAATAGATGCCGAAAACCGGCAAATGCAGATATTCTTGTTCCTGGTGATACTATCTGTCTTATCGGAACAACTTCAACTCATGTGGGTTTTGATGAGGTTGATGATATGAGGGTTACTCCTGATGAAGTTGATGTGCTTTTGACAGAAGGAGAGAAACTAGCCCCTGCTTTGGCAACAACTCGAATATTAAGGGCATATGCGGGAGTTCGTCCGCTCGTAGCAGCGGATAATGATCCGACAGGACGTAATATCAGTCGTGGTATTGTTTTGCTTGACCATGCTGTTCGTGATGGCGTTGAGGGCTTTGTTACCATTACTGGCGGTAAGTTGATGACATACCGTTTGATGGCGGAGTGGACTGCAGATTTGGTTTGTAAGAAACTTGCTGTTGCAAAACAGTGTGTAACTGCAGTAGAACCTCTTCCTGGTTCAAGATGTAAGAAAGAAGAATGTAATTCTAATTCTCACTTTGTAGAGAAGAGAAAGTCTTCATTTGAGCGTCACGGGGATATGGCTGCAAAAATTTCTGCTGAAAGCGACTATGAAAACAGTCTTGTTTGTGAGTGCGAAGATGTTACTGTTGGAGAAGTTAAGTACGCAATAGAGGAACTTGATGTAACCAACCTTAAAGATTTACGTCGCAGAACAAGAGTTGGCATGGGAACGTGCCAAGGCGAACTCTGTGCTTGTCGTGCGGCTGGCTTGCTTGCTGAATCTCACAATTGTGCAAAGAGAGCAAAAGATGATTTGGCTTCGTTCTTGAATGAGCGTTGGAAGGGTACTTATCCAATTGCATGGGGCGATTCTTTGCGCGAAGCGGAATATACTCAGTGGGTTTATGGTGGTGTTTGTGGAATGGAATAATTTGGAAAGATGAAATTTGATACATTAATAATAGGCGGAGGGTTGGCTGGACTTATGTGTGGCATTCGTCTCCAGAAAAGCGGGGTTAAATGTGCTATAATCTCTGCTGGGCAAAGTGCATTGCATTTTTCTTCCGGTTCGTTTGATTTGCTAAACGCTTTGCCAGATGGTTCAGTGGTAAATAATCCAGTACAATCAGTATCTAAATTACCAGAAAGCCATCCATATTCAAAAATGAATAATTTCAGCGTTTTGGCTGAAGAAGCATATAATCAATTATCAGAAGTTGGCATTCAAACAGCAGGGAAAAGTGACTGTAATCATTTGCGACTTACACCTATGGGGACTTTCAAGTCTACATGGTTGACAATCTCTGATTTTTTAACTCTTCCTACAGAACAGGATACAATAGGTAAAAAGATTTTATTGGTAAATTTTTCTGGATTCTTGGACTTTAATTTAAAGTTTGTTGTTGAAGGTCTTGAAGAAAAAGGAGTAAAGTGCGATGTGCTGACAGTTGACAGTATCCCTGCTTTGAATAAATTAAGAAGTAGTGCAACCGAGATGCGTGCAACAAATATTGCAAGGGTTTTTGAGAATCTTGAAAATCTTGATATGTTGGTATCGCTAATTAATTCAAAAGCAGATGAGGGATATGATATGGTATTGCTCCCTGCGGTTTTTGACTTGTCTTCTTGTCAATCTCTAAAGCAACTTAAAGAATCAGTCAAATTGCCTGTAAGGCTTGCTCCAACAATGCCACCCTCAGTAGCGGGCATAAGAGTACAGCAATTATTGAAGAAGTCTTTTGAGATATTGGGAGGCACGGTCCTTTCAGGTGATTCTGTTATTAGAACAGAGGAGAAAGAAGGCAAAATTTCTAAAGTCTATACCGCAAATCACGGTGATTTTGCTTTTGAGGCTGATAATTTTGTATTGGCTACTGGTAGTTTCTTCAGTAAGGGATTGATGGCAACTCCTTATGATATAAAGGAAACTGTTTTCGGAGCAGATGTTGTTTGCTCACAAAATCGAGCTGATTGGTATAATCCTTCATACTTTGAACCGCAAAATTATATGAGTTACGGTGTTGTTACAGACTCTAACTTCAATGTAGTTAAAAATGGCAAATCAATTAAGAACCTTTATGCAATAGGTTCCGTTTTAGGAGGCTTTAATCCAATGAGAGAAGGGTGTGGTGCCGGCGTTTCTATGCTGACTGCTTTATTTGTAGCGAACCAACTGAAAAAATAGATAGAAATGAATATGCAGGAAGTTAATATAAGTGACAATAATTTTGAACAATGCATTAAATGTACTGTTTGTACAGTTTATTGTCCAGTAGTTCCGGTTAATCCCCAATATCCCGGTCCTAAGCAGGCAGGTCCTGATGGAGAGAGGCTTCGCCTAAAAAGGGGAGAATTCTTTGATGAGGCTTTAAAGTACTGTCTTAACTGTAAAAGATGTGAAGTTGCATGTCCTTCCAATGTTAAGATAGGTGACATTATTCAACTTGCAAGAATCAAGTATAGCAAAAAGAAACCGTCATTGAGAGACATGATGCTAGCGAATACCGACTTCGTTGGCAGCATGGCTACAAAGTTTGCCCCAATTGTTAATACAACGCTATCCCTCGCTCCTGTGAAAACTGTTATGGATGGTGTTTTAAAAATTGACAAGCATAGAACTTTTCCAAAATACTCTTCTAAGACATTTGAAAGTTGGTTTAAGAAAGAGGAAATGGATAAGCAAGACGGCTTTAAAAACCATATTAGTTTTTTTCATGGATGCTATATAAATTACAATTTCCCGCAGTTGGGTAAAGATTTGGTGCATCTTTTCAATGCTTTTGGTTATGGAGTTCATCTCCTTGAAAAGGAAAAATGCTGTGGCGTTGCCTTGATTTCCAACGGCTTGATTGACCAGGCTAAGAAACAGGCTCAATTGAATGTGGATAATGTTAGAAAATCCGTGCAGCAGGGTAGGAGGGTTGTTGGTGCTTCATCAACTTGTATCTTTACAATGCGCGACGAGTATCCACACCTTCTTGGAATAGACAATAGTGACGTAAGAGATGATATTGACTTGGCAACAAGATCAATCTTTAGATTGATTGAAGAAGGAAAGATAAAGATTAAGTTCCGTTCTGATTTTAGAATGAAGGTTGCTTATCACACAGCATGCCACATGGAAAAATTGGGGTGGGCGATATATTCAATAAATTTGCTAAGGATGATCCCTGGCGTTGAGCTTACAGTCTTGGATTCTCAGTGTTGCGGAATTGCTGGTACTTACGGGTTTAAAAAGGAGAATTATCCAACATCGCAAGGTATAGGCAATTCATTATTTGAAAAAATTGATGCGGCAAAACCAGAATATGTTTCTACTGACTGTGAAACATGTAAGTGGCAAATTGAGATGTCAACAAACTATAAGGTTAAGCACCCGATTAGTATTCTCGCAGAAGCGATTGATTTTGAAGAAACTTATAAACTTAACAAATAAACAAACAAAAATTCAGTGTCATGTTTAAATTTTTAGCACCACCGACTTTTAAGCCGGAATTGCCAGCAGAAAAGATTGACTGTACTTATAAGAGCTATCGTTGGCAAGTATTTCTTGGAATTTTTATCGGATATGCAGGTTTCTACATTGTCCGTAAGAACTTCTCTATGGCAATGCCTTTCCTTGAACCGTTTGGTTTTGAAAAGGGAGAGCTTGGTATTGTTCTTTCAATGAACGCCATTGCATACGCATTGTCTAAATTTTTGATGGGTAGCGTTTCTGACCGCAGTAACGCAAGAGTTTTCCTTCCTTTAGGATTGGTATTGGCAGCAATTTCTATGATGTTTATGATTGTGCCAGTTGTTGCTTTTGGACCTGAAAACAAAACTTGGGCTATTGTTTTGATGACAGTTCTAAACTTTCTTGTTGGATGGTTTAATGGTATGGGTTGGCCTCCGTGTGGTCGAGTTATGACTCACTGGTTCTCTCAGAATGAACGTGGTACAAAAATGTCAATATGGAACTGTGCACACAACGTTGGTGGAGCATTAGTTGGTCCAATGGCCGCTTATGGATCTATATGGTTTGGTTCTTGGTTCTACGGTGCGCAGTCTGAATACTATTTCCTTATTGGTACTTACGTATTCCCTGCTGCAGTTGCTATCTTTATTGCATTGCTCGGTTATCTTCTAATTAGAGACACTCCTCAATCATGCGGTTTGCCTTCTATCGAGAAGTATCGTAACGATTATCCGAAAAACTATAGCGAGAAATCAGAACAAGTCCTTTCAACAAAGGATATTTTCTTCAAGTATGTGTTGAATAACAAGATGTTATGGTTTATTGCTATTGCTAACGCTTTCGTTTACATGGTAAGATACGGATGTCTTGACTGGGCTCCTAAGTACTTGATGGAAAGCCAAGGATACAACATTAAAGAGGCAGGTTGGGCTTACTTTGCATACGAATTCGCTGCTATTCCTGGTACTCTTATCTGTGGTTGGATTTCAGATAAAGTCTTTAAAGGTGGTCGTGCAATGACAACTACTATATTTATGGCAATTGTTGCTGTATTTATCGCCCTTTACTGGCAATTCTCAGATAACTCAACAATTGTTACATTGTCGTTGATTGGTATTGGATTCTTTATCTATGGTCCAGTTATGCTTATCGGTGTTCAAGCCTTGGACCTTGCTCCGAAGAATGCAGCAGGAACTGCAGCCGGTTTGACAGGGTTCTTTGGATATTTCTTTGGTACTGCTATTTTGGCAAACATCATTATCGGTTACGTAGCAGAACATGCAGGTTGGGACTGGACATTTGTCCTATTGCTTGGTGCTTGCGTCCTTTCTATCATCTTTATGATGTTTACTTATAAAGACGAGAAATATCTACTTGCACAAAAGAAAAATTAAAGTGGATTTATACATAAATGCCATTATGTTAAACTGGGTTTTGTAATATGTTTATTTGATTTTTTATTCATTAAATAACTAAGAATGGCTAAGGATATATATAAGCAATTAGGCGAAAAAAAAGGTAGTTTTCTTCGTTGGCAGATGAGAGTTATCATCGTGACAATGATTGGTTACGCTCTCTTTTATTTCGTTAGAAAGAACTTCTCTTTGGCGATGCCTGGCTTGACTGCCGAATATGGTATCTCGAATAAGAGTTTCGGATGGATTATATTTTTCAGTTCCCTCGTTTACGGATTTTCAAGATTTATCAATGGTTATCTTGTAGATAGGGTGAAGGGAAAAGTGGTAATGGCTCTTGGACTTTTACTCTGTGCCTTTGCAAACTTTGCATTCGGTTTTGGAACTGATTTGAGCGTTTGGGTAACTGGCGTTCAGAATGGTCCGAAGATGGTTGAGATGTTGATCCTCTTTATGGGTGTTACAATTGTGCTTAATCAGTATTTCCAAGGTATGGGTTAT
>Tephra_p2__coassemble_2195_pt1 | contig 26651 bp, 19 predicted proteins | sample Tephra_p2__metabat2_high_PE_023 | metagenome-assembled genome bin Tephra_p2
CAGAAGCGGCATCTTTAAGTACAGATATGCTTTGGATATCTTCTGGATTGATATTTTGAATACTGTTACATTCAACATTATCAACAAGAATCAACGGAGAAGAAGAACCGTTGACAGACCCGATAACACCGCGTATTTTCATAGAAGGATCCAAACCCATTTCTCCTGTAGAAGAGCGGACTGTCAATCCGGGAACAGATCCTTGTAAGCCCCTTGCGACATCAACGATAGGACGTGCTTCAAGTTGCTTAGCAACGTCAACTGTAGAGACTGCACCTGTAAGGTTAATCTTTTTTTGTGTTCCGTAACCGACAACAACGATTTCATCCAAATCGGTAGCGTCTTCTTTCATCACAATGCTGACTGGTTTTGAGTCTTTGACGATGAAAGTCTGATCTGCGTTGCCTATATATGAAATTTTTATACGTGAGCCTTTATCTGCTTTGATTCGGAAATTACCGTCAAGGTCTGTTACTTCTTTTTTATTCGTTCCTTCAATACTGACAACTGCTCCAATTAGCGGCTCATTGTTGCTGTCTAACACCTTTCCGGAAACGCTAACTTGCCTTGTGCTGGTTTCCTCGGCAGACAGTTTGTCTTTTTTTCTTTCTTTTCAGAATTGTTCTTTTTGTAAAGCAAAACGTTTTCGCCTTCGTAAGAGTATGACACATCAAGCTTTCCGAACAGGCGTTTCAAAACATTGTCGAGTTCCTCACCACTTGATTTTACCGACACTTTCTGGTCGGTGTCAACAAATTCCTTACTGTAAGCCATCTTTACCATGGCTTGCTTTTCGATCTCATGGATTGCTGTTCCTAAAGGAACGTTTTTAAGATTGACAGTAACCTTTTGGTTCTGTGCAAACAGGGGGACTTGCGTTATTGAGCACACAGCAGCAATAAGCAAAGTCTTTGTCAATTTGCTGAATTTTGGTCTCATTAAATTTTTATTAGGTTTGTTTTTAATTTTTCATTATATCGGTAGGGAGTGGAACGGTTATTTTATTTGATAAACTCCGTCTCCTAAATCTTTGAATTTAACAGGTGTTACTGTTTCTATAATATTTATAATTTCATTAATATTCTTAGAACTGCATGTTATGTTGTATGTGTAGTCTCTGATTTTCGGGTTTTTGATGTTGAATGAAACATCGAATTGCCTTGACATTTCTTTTAATATCTCGTTCAGCGTGCTTCCGTTGAAATTAAACATGTCATCTTTCCAACTGGAAGCCATGTTCAAATCTTTTGTCTGGCCGATACTGCAGGTCTTGCCGCTGGTTGAGTATTTTGCATATTGCCCGGGGTTGAGTTCTGCAAGTTCTTTTTTGCCACTAGTTCCGATAAATACCTTTCCCTTGTCGAGTGATGTTATTATGCATGAATCTTCACGATAAGCCCTGAGGTTGAACTCTGTTCCTGTGACTTTTACTGTCATGTCTTTTGCCCTAACTATGAAAGGGTGGCTTTTGTCACTTTCTACTGTAAAGTATGCCTCTCCTATAATATAAACCTCTCTGGTATTGCCCGTGAATTTTTTCGGATAGAAAAGATGGGTATCTGAATTTAGGTTCACTTTGGAACCGTCTGCTAAAATAACTACGGTCTTTTTGCCTTTTGGAGAGTATATTTCTGCCATTTCTACCTGCTCTACCTTGGCAATATTGTAGGTAATGTAACCTGTGCATAGCATAACAATGAAAATTGCTGCCCATTTAGCGTATCTGAGAACAGACTGGCGGCGAGAAGGTCGGTTTATCTGGTTGCTTATGCTCTGAAAAACCATACTTTCATCGAAGTCAGGAGCTTCCATATCTCCAAAAACAATGTCCTTGCCATTGGAAAGGTTTTCGATGTCGTTTTCTATTTGAGATTCGATATAATCGTAAATCTCATTTAAGTTATCATTTTTTTTGCCGAAAGTCTTCATTTTCATTACGCTTATACTTATAATACACACACTTCTCAAAAAGTATTATATGATTTTTAGATTTTTTTCAAAAATTATATAAGTGTATAAAATCAGCAGCAGTTTTAAATCTTTTAGAACTGCTGCTGATTCATATGTTTAGTTTCTTTATTTTGCGAAATCTTCGATATTGAATGTTCCGTCTATATCTGGAATTTCAATTTTCCTATTAAGTATATTGAAGAAAAATTCCGATAATTCATCGTAAGTCAATTCTGCTTTTGTTCCGTCTGCCTTTGTTCCAATATCAAAAGTGTCAAGTAGTTGAGAGTTAAGACTGCCTGCTGTTATTAGGAAATGGTTTTGCATTTTTGTCCAGTCAATAAGGTCAGCAGCGAGAACTTTTCCTACAACTGAATAACTTCTGACAAGCATTTGTCGGTTGTCGTCGGTAAGAGTACTTTTTATTTCGTCGCTTTCAAGGTCCATCTTAATTTTGCCAGTATTTGGCATACATTCTGTACCCTTGAAGAGGGCTCCGAGGTCAGCAAGGCTGAGGTTATAAAGAGCCGTTGTTGACTTGTTGTAGTTTATCGGCTCAATAGAGAATGCACTTGGAAGGAGCAAGTCAACGCTATCGTTCATAATAACCGAGTGTGCGTTGAATGTTCCCATGATAGAATGCTTAACTGTTAATTCTTTAGAGGCGAAAACTCCGCCGATAACAACGCAGTCTGTAAGGTTAATCTCGTCACCGAAGATGCTGCCAGCAATGAAAGCGTTATTAAGTCTAACTTCCCTAGCGTTTACGTCGCCGAGAATAATCAGTCTGCAATTATTTGAGTGAGAGACAATTGAGTTTACGGCACCTACACTTTTTTTGAATACCACTTTACCGTTTGCTGTGCTATGAACATGCAGTTCGAGTTTTGCGAAAGCAGCGCCTTCAACGATTATGTTTCCTGTTTCAATTTCTATTTTATGTCCGTAGATGGCACCTTCAACAATAGCGTCGCCACGGAAACGTATTTCTCTGTCAAGTTCAAGAGCTGTTTGTGGAAGAATAGCACTTTTAACCTTATGGTTCTCAAGGTTTATATTGTTGACAGAGCCAAATTCTATTTCTTTTAGTTCTTTCATTTCTTTAAATTTTATTTTCCTTGATTTCGGAATCCTCTTTCAGTTTCATCATCATCTTAACAACTCTTTGGTCAAGATTGCTGTTTTGGATTTCGTTATTCAAATATGTATCTATTTCTTTCTTCCGGTTTTCGTTGAGAGTTTGCCATTTGTTTGATGGCTTTTGAAACTCGTTCAACAGGATATTTGATGCTGATTTGGAAGACTTCAAAGCAATGTTTTCAATACCGAAAATCTCATGGTTAGCGGGATTTGTTTCACTGCTGTTTTCAACATATATTACCGGGATATATTGTTCCCCATAGTCGTCTGAATTTGTAAGAATACTATTTATGGAACTGTTCAGGTAGTATATTCCGTTGAGGTAATCGTTGACGGAAGCAATAGTTTCCTTGGTTCTTTTCTTTATAGCGGAAGAAGCAAGGACATTGCTGAGTGCCGTTGTTTCAGCCACGGCGATAGCACCTAATCCGAGAATGTCATTTTCGATGGTTCGCTTTACCGTGTTTTCGATTTCCTTGGAGATGTTGAAAGTCGGTTTGTCAAGGTTTATTAACCTGTTTGACAGTTCTGTGTCGAGATCATTAAACAGTTTGCTGTAGTTTTTAGAGATTCGGTTGTAGTCTTGCGACATTTGCTCTTTCTTCTTCAGGCAGGCGTCTTTCTGTTCAACAAGTTCGATAAGTTTTGAATTACATTTGCTGTCGAGAGCAACGATTTGCTGTTCGAGGTCTTTGTTGACGTAGTCGAAAAAACCTTTAATTATAGTACCGGCGATTTTGTCTGACGATTCTCTCTTGGTTGCCACTTCAGCGGCTTCAGTAGCCACTACAGATGCAGTAAGGCCTCCTATATGGGCTTTGCAAGAAGATATTTCGCCGTCGAAGTCGCCGGTATCAACGTGTATGGTGATGTTAACCGGTTCATAAACCGTACCGGATACTCTGTGAGAGTGCCCTTCGCTATCTGTGAATGAGTCAGAGTAGTGAACGGCAATTGTCCGGCTGTAACTTCTACTGTAACTCATGCTTATACGGTTTTAGGTTGTTTCATTTCCTTGCTTTCATTGAAGAGTTTTAGCATTAGTTGCTTTGTTCTCTCATCATTACCAGATTTTTCGACGAGGGCATTGAATTCTGAGGCGATATTGTTGTATTCGTTTTGGTTGAAATCTTTCCATTCTTCATTGTTCATAACTGATTTCATAACAAAATTATCAACACTTCCATTCAGAGACTTGTCGATTTGGTTTATTCCAGTAGTTGGTAAAGTTGTCTTAATGCTGGAACTACCGGAATCTGTCGTATATTCATTATATATAACAGGTAACAGAATGTCGCTATTATAGTCGGTTTCAATATTTGTAATAACTGAGTCAAAATGCTTGTTCTGCTTGTTCATCTCGTTAAGATACCCTCCGATTGCCTCAATAGCATCAGCGCAGTGTTTTTTTGCTTTAGAAAGCCCAATGTTTTGAGCTTCAAGAACGCTTTCTGTTTGGTTTGTATTGAAGAAGGCAGCCATTTTGTTTATCCTATTGTCTTTAAGACTCATGTCCTTAGTTGCAAGCAGAATGGTTGGCTTGTCTAATTCGTAAATACGGGTTTTTAAGTTAGCGTTTAGTGCGTTGAATAGTTTGAAATATCTTGCTGAAATCATATTGTAGTCTCTTTGCATTCTTGTTTGTATGCTTTTAAGAGCCTGTGATTCCTGCTGCAGTTCAAATAGTTTGGATTCAACCTTGCTTGTGCATTGGGCTATCTTTTGCGTAATCTGTGCTTGCATCATTGAGAAGAACCCCCTGTTGACGTTGCCGCAAATCTTGTTGGCAGCGTCTTTTTCGGCGGAGATGACAGCCGTTTTCATCGCCACGACAGAAGCCGTTACGCCATCGACGTGATGTGAAACGCTGTTAATCTGGTTCGCCATCGGGGTTGTATCGACTGTAAAATTAAAATCTGCCATAATATAAGATTTTAGGTTATTTATTGTTCACTATCATAAATGTTAGTGACTTTACCATTCTCAACAACACCGATTTTTCCGTTTCCAAGGTCATATTCGCCGTCTTCATAAGTGCAGATATTTCCATCTTCATCTTCGTAAGTTGCATCGTCACCTACTTCCCAATTCACGTCTTCATAGTATTCTTCCTCTTCTTCAGGGATGTATGGTGGAGGAGTTGTTGCTTCCTCAGTTTCTTCAAGATGGTTTTCTATCAATTCATCATCTTCTTGGTCTTCTTCCTGGGCGTTATTTACAGAGTGTTGGTTCTGGTCAAGGTGCTCCAGAGTATTATATGCAAGAGAATTCAAATCAATAGAAAGGTTTGCGTATGCAATTCGGTCAACGCTTGGTTCAGGTGGAAGTTCAGAATTTTTAGCAAGCAGCGGGTTAACTTCTGCAAGCGGTTTTCTTCGGTCTTCAAGATTGTCAACGTTATCGGCTGCTTCGGCAAGGTCGTGAGCCTGGCGGTCGCGAAGGGAAGCGTCGTAGAATTCAACGTGTCCGAATTTCTTAGCCTTTTCGTCAATGTCGTCGTGAAGTCTTTCCATATATTCGGCAAATTCGTTTTGCGTTTTGATGAATTCTTGAGACTGCATTTTGTAGGTTAGCATAACCTCATCGCTGTTGTCAATAGTCTTTGTGCTTGCTGCTTCGAGAGAGCCTTCGCTATTCATTGTTTCAACCGTTTTCTTTAAAGCAGTTAGTGTATTGAAGTTTGCAGTATAATCAGCGAGGTTACTTCTCATAATGTTAATAAGGTCGCTTGCTTCAGCGCGGTTACGGCCGTAGAAGTCTTCTGTATCGCGGTGCCATTGGTTGAGGTAATCAATCTTTTGGTCGCGGATATGGTTGTAGATTGCCAGTCTGTCCTTACGGTTTTCGCGCATAAGGTTAGTGACAATAGGGGCCATAATTTCTTCCTGAATCTGGTTGATACCGAAAGGAACGATGGTTCGGCTGCCGTCTTCAGCCACCCAACTCATACTTGTCATATCGAATTTCACTCTTGAACTTTCGCGTAGGTTGAATGGGTGATAGTCGGTTTCGTTTTCTGTATAGTTGAAAGTTTCGTTCTTTATTCTTTCTATCTCATCTGCTTCGAGAGTAGGAGAATAGAAATTGTAAGAAGCCTTCAATGTGTTGAATAATATTCTGTTGGAGTATTCCACCAGTTTGTTTGACGCAAACACCTTCATCTGAGAAGTTGCCTGAACAGAGTTTGCCATATCAACAATCAGTTTGCGGAGAGTCTTGTCGATTTCTTCACTCTTTGAAGAAAATGCTTTTCTTGTTTCGTTGATGGCGTTGAATTGCTCGATATTGGAGTCTTGAGCCTTGGTGTTGAACACGTTGAACACCGGTTTGCCGTTAGGGTTCGATGTTGCGTGGTCTTCAAGATATGAGTAGAAGTCTGATGTTGGCGATACTGTTGGGAGTTCAACAGTTGATTCGTCAACGTCCTTTAGGCAGAATGCGATAGTTCGGAGAGTTCTGTCAAGTTTTCCGAAATAGTCGTGGAATGTAACCTTCTGGATAGATTTAGAGAAGTCGCCAGTGTCAATTTCTTCCGGCTCGTTAGTGCTTTCTATAACCGGTGCTTCTTTGGTAAGAACTTGCAGGTCGCTTATCGATGAGTTAATGAGATTGTTCTGCTTGATGATTTGTAGGGTGAATTTTTCATTTTTCATAGAACCCGAGTGGTCAATGACGAAACTCTTACCGTTGAAAGCAACACGTTTAGCAACAGGAACGTATGCAACTCCAAGTTTGTTAATCTTGTAGTCGCGGAAGATGTTTTTGTAATTTTCTTCCAGTTCTGCAATTTTGTCGGTTGTTGATTTGATGTTTTCTTCAAGAGCCTTAGCCTCGGAACCATACTTGATTGCAAGAAAGATTGGAACAATTAAGAAACATAGGTACCAACATATTTTCTTGTACTTTAGTTTAGTTTCAAGTTCGAGTTGGTAGTTCGAAAGATAAGATTTGTTCTCGGCGAGTTGTTGCTCGATATTTTTCTCTTGAGCAACGATTTTTTCCGCTGCGTTTTTGTAGTAAGAGAAAAGTATCTTAGCCTGATCTTGATAAAGATTGGCTGAGTCATTAAATACTTTGCCTTCCATAAGATGTTATTATAATAGGTTAATAAATTTGTTTTCTCTGGCGTATAAGAATTTGGCATTTGTTGATGAAATTATTGACATCTTCGTTTGAGGTGTTTCCAGCTGCAGCCTTTTCTTTCATGTAAAGGATTTCTGTGTTTATCCTGCGTTCAATTTCGAGAGCCTGTGGGTTTGTTGAGGGGGTAATCATACGGATATTTTCTTTGATTTCATTTATACCATCCACCGGAATGCCTGCCAAGTCTGCTTCAAGCAACAGTCCGCAAAGGCTGGCTTTTACGCATTCCAGTGATGCAGCCTTGTCGTCGATTTCTTTCATTGCGGAATTGACGCTTTTGTGCAATGAGCCGATAATCAGATAAGTTATGACAACAAGGCAAAGAAGAACTCCGTGTCCGAAAAGGGCATAAATGTAATCCCAAACGAAGATGAAAGAAAGAATAATAAGAGCTATTGTGAGTATTTCGTACCATACTCCGACAACCCACATAATACCTCTGCCGGCAGCCGTTTTGTCTGATTCAGTTATGCCTTGGAAGATATTGCAGTCAAAAATGTTTGTTGCAGTCAGCCATATCGAAAGAACTGCTGCAGTGAGGTTTGTATAGAACAGACCTGGCACAAACAGAAAGTGCGGCCATAGAAACAGGAAGAAAGCAGCGATAGTAATAGCCGTCAGAATCCCCGTAATAATGTAAGGTTTTTTAGTTTCCATAGTAATTGTTTTTTATTGTCAGTCTATTTCACTTTGTTACCGCAGTTTGGGCAGAATGTTGCACCCTTAACGTTTGTTCCGCAACGAGGACAGACATTGTCGGCTTGTTGTGGTCTTCCGCAGTTTGGACAAAAAGCAGAGCCTTGTGGTATTGTAGTATTGCAGTTCGGACACAGGTCCTGAACGTTTGATAGTTGGATTCCACAACTAACGCACCTTGTTGCATCTGGTGCATTATCACTGCCGCAACGAGGGCATGGGTTGTATGGGTCTCCGCAGTATGGGCAGAATTTGTTTGTTGACGGGTAATGCTTGTTGCAGTTTGAGCAGTAAACCTCCATTACCTGGGGAGCCTGGTTGGCACCTTGCTGCTGGTATTGCTGTTGGTTCATTGCCGGTGAGCCTGGTTGTGGGTTTCCTCCGGTGTGTGTTTGTTGAGAAGCCGGTGCCATCATTTGTCCGCTTACACCGCTGCCTCCGAAAGCGCCCATCATATTTGCTGCCATGATAGTGCCGAGAAGCCCGCTACCGTTGTTGTTCATGCTTGAAAAGGCCTTGTCAACAGTGTCAAACATTTTCTGTTGTTGCCAGGTGTGACCGGTGATTTTCTGCTCAGTCTGCATGTCAATCATCTGCTGAACCTTGCGGCCGCGTTCTGTATTAACATCTATTTCAATTGCTTCAACGTTGAAATCCAGTAATTTGCACCCAAATTCATCGAAGAAAGGAGCCAGTTGGTCTCTAAGGTAGTCGGAAACGTCGCTGAGGTGGCTGCTGATGCTGTTTATTCCGATGCCGTTGCTGTTCATTATCTTAGATATGAACGATTTAGCCTTGTTGTTGAGTCTGCCTCTAATCTGGTCTGTAAAGTCATCTGCTCTTACGTTTACGCCATTTGAACCGACTGGGAAGCCGAGGCATAGGTTGAGGATGAATTTCTCTGCGTCAACAACGGTAGCACCATAGACTCCGCGTGCTGTAATAGGAATGCTGGAGAATTCAGGGTCTGCGAACTGGAATGAATCAACATACCAGTCAAAGTTCATTCCATGCACTTTGTTGATGAACCATACTTGTGCTGTCCAAGGGTTGTCACCGCCGTATGGAATACCGTAAAATTCTTTTAGGATAGGAACGTTTGGTGAGTTCAGGGTATATGTTCCTGGTCCGAATTTCTGAGACTTGACGCCGTTGAGGACGATAACTGCTTCCTGAGCCTCAGTCACTTGCAGTTTTGTGAATTTCCCGAAGTTGTTTTCTTTGTCGCGATGGGCAAGGATACCGAGGTCACCGCTCCATCTGATGAAATCAAGAACTTTGAATAGTGCCATATCTTATTAGTTTTTCGTGTTCAGTATTGTCAGAAAAAGTATTGTCTTACAGACTCATTTGTCTAAAGTACAAATATAGTGAAAAGATTCCAGTGCCTCATTCTATGTAGCACTTGTAAGATATTTTGCTTCAAAGATAATTCTATTTCCATAAAACAGCAAATTTTCAAAATCCTATTTCCATAACGAAAACAATTCTTCTTGATTGAGGCGAAGCCTTGACACAATACGGTGGTTTTCCAGCCTTGATTTGGGCTGCCATTCCTGGTAATGCGGTTGACTTCCCTGCTGAGGAGTTCTCAATGGTTTTATATTCAAAGAATCATAATCAGACTACATCAAATATATAAATTTATGTTTTTTTGTGGTTTGTAAAACGCCGATTTAACATATTTCTATATTTTCAAAAATCTGATATATATATTTTTGCACCAAAATTTAAGATTATGATTAGAAGATTATTGTTAGTATTCGCTTTGGTGGCGTCTTTTCTTGTGTCGAATGCCAAACCGTTGCCAGGTGATGGTCGTGGGGTATTGAAGGGATACCGTGGCTTTTTTGATATCGGATACGCCTATGGTTATCGTGATGATAATTTGTTTGGCAGAGCGTTGTTTACAACATCTCATGGCTATCAGTTTTGTCCTTATGGCTTCTTTGGCGTTGGTTTCGGAACGGCTTATTTGCACAACCCTGGAACAGTTTCTGTTCCAGTATTTGCACATTTGAGAAGTGATTTGTTGAATAATTCAATAACTCCATTTGTTGACGTTAAGGTTGGTTATTCATTTACAGATGTTGAGGGACTTTATTTCAGCCCCTCTTTGGGTTGCCGTTTTCGCGTTGCTAAGCGGGTGGGTCTAAATTTGAGCCTTGGCTATACCCTTCAAAAGTCGTCTGTATATGTCCTTTTCTGGCAGGTAGATACAAAAATCGATGCCATAACATTTAAGTTTGGCATCGATTTCTAAAATATTTGTCTAATATGTTTCTACAGTTTGCTGCTGCCGTCGAAGCAGTGTGTGCAGACCTTGCATTTTGGAAGTCCGATTGCTTCAATCAAATCCTCTAATTTGTTGAATTTTAGAGATGTAAGATTGAATCTTTTTCGTATAGTTTCAACCATGCGGTTGTATTCAGGAGAGCCGGTCTGGCTGTATTTTTCAATATTCTTATCTGGGTCTCCTTCAAGTTCGTTGATAATGCATCGGGTAATCAGTTCCATTTTAGAGCGTGAACTTGTAAACCCGATGAAAGGACAACTATGCAACAAAGGAGGGCAGGCAATTCTCATGTGAACCTCCTTAGCACCATAGTCATAAAGTATTTTTACGTTGTCTTTAAGTTGAGTTCCTCTAACGATTGAGTCATCGCAGAAAAGGAGCTTTTTTCCTTCCATCATGGCTCTGTTAGGGATAAGTTTCATTTTAGCAACGAGGCTTCGCATTTCCTGGTTTGCAGGAGTGAAACTGCGAGGCCATGTAGGCGTGTATTTAGCGATAGCACGGTGGTAAGGAATGCCTTTTCCTTCTGCATATCCGAGTGCCATACCTACGCCGGAATCTGGGATACCGCAAACGCAGTCAACGTTAGAGTCGTCGGTCTTTCCCATTTTCAGACCGCAGTCGAAGCGTACTTTTTCAACATTTCTGCCTTCGTAGTCAGAAGTTGGAAATCCGTAATAAACCCATAGGAATGAGCATATTTGCATTTCTTCATCAGGTTCTCTTAGTTGCTCGATACCGTCAGCGGAAAGTCTTACAATTTCACCAGGGCCAAGGTCGCGGACAATTTCATATTCAAGGTTTGGGAAAGCCGATGTTTCGCTTGTTACTGCAAATGCACCCTCTTTTTTGCCGAGGACAACAGGCGTTCTTCCCATTTTGTCGCGAGCGGCAATAATACCGTCTTTTGTAAGAATCAGCATAGAGCAAGAGCCCTTTATTTTTTTGAAAACTGTTTCAATGCCGTCTTTGAAAGATTTTCCAAGAGTGATTAGCATTGCAATCATCTCTGTTTGGTTAGTCTTTCCAGAACTGAGTTCCGCAAAGTGCTTACCCATACTTAGGAGTTCTTCCTCCAATTCATTAATGTTGGAAATTTTACCGATAGTAACGATTGCAAACTTTCCTAAGTGAGAGTTAATCGTAATCGGTTGCGGGTCTGTATCGCTGATAATTCCGATACCCGAATTTCCTGAGAATTTGTCTAATTCCTTTTCGAATTTTGTCCGGAAATAAGTACTTTCGAGATTATGTATCGATCTGATAAAACCTTGAGAGGGGTCGTAAGTTGCCAGTCCGCCACGCTTAGTTCCAAGATGAGAGTTGTAGTCAGTGCCATAAAACAGATCCGTCTTACAGCCACATTTCGAGATAGTGCCAAAGAAACCACCCATAGAGTTGTTGTTAAGTAGAAAAATCTGCACAAAAGTAGTCATTTTTGCTGGAATTTTTTTATTTTCGCTTAATAAATATCACAAAGAAATGTTATACAGTTTAGAGCAGTGGCAGTCGGATTTGATTAAATCCTCTAATAATGAAAAAGTTGCAGTGCTAAAAGGTTTTTTCAAGACAGGAAAGGGCGAATATGGCGAGGGTGATGAGTTTATAGGGGTCACTGTTCCCGAAAATCGTAAGATTGCAAAGAAGGCAATAACATTGGATTTTTCTGATTATGCATTCATGCTTCAATCGTCAGTTCATGAGTTTCGTCTTTCGGCGCTTATAGCTCTTGTAGAAAGGTATAAGAAGGCAGATACTTTATGCAAATGTGCTATACATGAATTTTATCTGTCCCAGCTGTCCCAGATAAATAACTGGGATTTGGTTGATTTGTCGGCTCCTTATATTGTAGGGGAACATGCAAATATTACAGGAGATTATTCCGTTATCCGGTCATTGTCGGAAAGAAAAGAAATGTGGGAGCGCAGGATAGCTGTTGTTTCCAACTTGTCACTAATCAGAAAAGGAAAGATAGATTTGGCATTAGAGATTGTTGAGAAGTTGCTTTTCAGCGAAGAAAGCCTTATGCACAAGGCTAACGGTTGGATATTGCGAGAGGTAGGCAAGAAGGACAATGACGCTTTGATAGTATTTCTTGACAAGTATTGCGGAACAATGCCGCGAACCACCCTCCGCTACAGTCTTGAGAGACAATCAGCCGATAAGAGGGCATATTATATGTCACAAAAGAGCAAGTTAAGTAATAACCGCTAACTATCAATGAATTATTTATAGCATATTTAAGGAAATTTTTCTCTTATACTTGCCTTAAATATAAAAATAATATGTAAATTTGCAACGCAAAAAGGAAAATGCAGAGGATGTGACGGTATGTTATATTTTTGGCATGTTTTTTGCAGAGATTGTAAGAGGTAATTTTTTATAACTCTAAATATTTTAATAAAATGATTAAAGTAGGTATTAATGGTTTCGGCCGTATCGGACGTTTCGTTTTCCGTGCCGCACAAAACAGAGATGACATTCAAATCGTAGGTATCAATGACCTTTGCCCAGTTGACTACTTGGCTTATATGCTTAAGTATGACACAATGCACGGTGCATTCAACGGTACAATCGAGGCTGACGTAGAAAACAGCAAACTTATCGTAAACGGTAAAGAAATCCGCGTAACAGCAGAACGTAACCCAGCAGACTTGAAGTGGGACGAAGTAGGTGCTGAATACGTAGTTGAATCTACAGGTCTTTTCTTGACAAAGGAAAAAGCACAAGCACACATCGAAGCAGGTGCAAAATACGTAGTTATGTCTGCTCCTTCTAAGGATGATACTCCAATGTTCGTTTGCGGTGTTAACTTCGACAAATACGAAAAGGGTACTCAATTCGTTTCTAACGCTTCTTGTACAACTAACTGCTTGGCTCCAATCGCTAAGGTTCTTCACGACAAGTTCGGTATCACTGACGGTTTGATGACAACAGTTCACTCAACAACTGCAACTCAAAAGACAGTTGACGGTCCTTCTTTGAAAGACTGGCGTGGTGGTCGTGCTGCTTCTGGCAACATTATCCCTTCTTCAACAGGTGCTGCTAAGGCTGTAGGTAAAGTTATCCCAGAATTGAACGGTAAATTGACAGGTATGTCAATGCGTGTTCCTACTTTGGACGTTTCTGTTGTTGACTTGACAGTTAACTTGGCTAAACCAGCAACTTACGCTGAAATCTGCCAAGCTATGAAGGATGCTTCTGAAGGCGAATTGAAGGGCGTACTTGGTTACACTGAAGATGCAGTTGTTTCTTCTGACTTCCTTGGTGACACTCGTACTTCTATCTTCGACGCTAAGGCTGGTATCGCTTTGACTGATACTTTCGTTAAGGTTGTTTCTTGGTACGACAACGAAATCGGTTACTCTAACAAAGTTCTTGAGCTTATCGCTCACATGGCTAAGGTTAACGCTTAATCGATTTAACTATAACCACAAAAAGGATGTGCATTGCACATCCTTTTTTTATTGCCTAAGCAAGGTTGCCAAATAAGAACAGATTTATTTCTTCAGCCATGCATAAACAAAAATCAATGATAAAAAATATAAAGCGAAAAATAATGGCGGTGTGTCATAATAGCAAACTGCTTAACTGTTTGCCTAATTCTCAGTGTCTTGCATTTTATCAATTCCAACGCACCTAAAAAGGGTTGCATCAAAAACTTATTTTGACACAACCCTAGAGTAAATTAACTTCTTTATGTTGTAATTCAAAGAGGATTAGTAAACAGCATTCTGTGGGTCGAAGTTAGTCCAACCTTCGAGCCAGTTGTCAGAAGCGTTTCTGAAAGCGCCGATGTATCCGCCGATTCCGTCAGATATTTCCGTAGAAGGGCAGTAGTTTTGACCTGTTCTCATTGGGTCTGTAAGTCCAAGTTCCTGTTCAGTCATAACTTTGTTAGAACTTTCGCTCAAGAAGAAAGTGTGAGAGAATGACTTTTGGTTTCTGTCTTCAGTCTTTGTTGAATAGTCGAATAAGTAGTCTTCGTATTCTTTGTTTTTGTCAGTACCGATAACGCCCATACCAGCAAATACGATGTTTTTAAGTTTGAATTCACCGTTTTTAGCGAAGTTGACAGTATTTCCTTTTTCTCCGTCAACGATCAAGCCAATAGGATAACCAACAGCCAACGAATTTTCCACATTCAACTTGCTACTTCTGCGGATTTGCATAGCGGCTTGGAATTTTCCGAGTTTAGAACCGTTGTTTGGGAAGATGTTACCTCCGTTGATGTAATCGTTAGTGTTCTGGAAATCACTGTTTTTAGCAGTCATCGGGCCGATGAAAGTAATGTTTTTGAAAGTAGCGGTAGTGAAAGGAGTTGTTTCAGCACCGCTTGCATTGTTGTCGCTTTCAAAGCCGTTGCTTTGAGAAGTGTCAGCCAGGCGAGGGTCGCGAACAGACAAGCAGTATTGTACATTACCGCTAAAACCATTGTCAGTATCAAAATCGTCGTCCCATCCTTTGTAAGCAATCAAGTAGTTACAGTTTACGTTGCCACCGAACCATTCAAAAGAATCGTCGTTGGAGTATGAAACCTGAATATGGTCGATTGTGGTATTTTTACCGACAGAACCGAAAGTGACACCGTTAATTTCCTTGTCGGTATCGAAAGGATAACCGGCAAATTCTACACGAATATATTGGTAAATACCTGAATTGTCATTGTCGTTATCGCCTCCGTGGATTGTTGTAGGGCCGCCTTCAATCTGCTGGTTACCTTGATTGTTTTTTGCCTTACCGCAGATGATGAGTCCACCCCAGTCACCAGGGCGGCGTTGACCTGGTTCTTGTTCGGAAGTCATAACGATAGGCTGCTCTTTAGTACCTTTCATCTCAACGTATCCGCCAGGTTCAACGATAAGTGACGCCATTGTCTGTTTGTCGCCTTTAATGATTGTACCGGCAGGGATTCTCAGTTTTGCACCAGCATCCACATAAACCCAACCTTTTAGCAGGTATGTGCCTTTTTCGAGGGTTACATCGCCTGTGAAGTGGAAGTTTTGAGAGCCGTTGCCGATTTCCTTTCCTCCGTTGAAGAGAATGCCATTACTATAAGCAACGTTGCCCTTATACTCAACCTCCGGGTCGGTTGGTTTAGTGTTGTCTGGTTCGTCAGATGAGCAAGATGTTGCCATAAAAGCGCCGGAAATCAGCATTATCATAGCAAGACCGGCATGTCTAAATTCTTTTTTCATAACTTTTTAAAGTTTAAATACTTGTTTATTAGAATGTATATTTTACAGATATATTTAAGTTTACTCCCGGTTTGTAATTCTTTGTTGTTTCCGAGATTTCTTTTTCTACGCCGTTGATAGTGACTGTTTCAAATTGCTTGAAAACAAATTTTTCGGCGAGCAGGTCCTTTGCGGATGCTTTAATTTCCCATTGGCCAAATGTTTTTCCGAGGCTCAAGTCAAGAGAGTTTCGAGGCATCTCGTAAGAGTTAGGAATATTTCTTGAAGTACCGTCAGAAGCAGTTCCGTATCTGTTTCCAACGCCAATTATTCGTTTACCTATGCGGTTGTAGAGAATTGCAGCACTCCAGCCTTTTTTCTTGTTATTGTAGAAAAGACCAGTATTTATAAGGTATGGAGATTGCCCCTGCATAGGTCTGTCAATGTCGTTGGTTCCTTTTTTGAAGTTTACTTTACTTTTTATTAATGCTCCGTTAAAAGAGAGGGAAAAATCTTTTAATCCGATGAAGTCGAGATTCTTCTTGATGTCGATTTCGATTCCGTAGTTGTTTGCCCCTTTGGCGTTAATGAAAGAGTATATCAGGTCAGTACCTCCAGAAACGGTGTAAGTCCATTCAATAGGGTTTTTGAAGTGCTTGTAGAAAAGAGCAACAGAAATTTGTTCACCAGAAGATGGATACCATTCGTATCTCAAATCAACATTGTCGATATATGCTGCTTTCAGGTCATAGTTACCCATAACGTTACTACCCAAGTCAAAGTCATAGAAAACAGAAGAAGAAAGTTCTCTAAACTCTGGTCTGTTTGTAGATCTGCCGTAGGCTGCTCTTAGTTGGTGAGCATCGGAAATCTTGTAAGTAGCGTTAATAGAAGGGAATAGGTCGTTATAATCGTAGTGAGTATCTTTAAGGCTTTCTTCAAATTGCTTGGTGTTCATGCTGAGTGTTTGTCTGCAATATTCGTACCTTACGCCAGCATATATCGACAGTTGATTGAAAGGGAGGTTAACGCCGAAGTATGCAGCTGCTTGCTGCTGACGTCCCTTGTAGTTGTTAAGGTAGTTAATCTCCTCATACATATATAGTTTATCAGGCCCATAGTTGGTGTCAACGAGTATATCTTCAGTAACGTTTTCGTTGAAAATCCAATCTTCAGGGAGGTTGTTTTTAGGTTCCCAACCATATTGGAATTGTCTTGTCCTGTAATTTCTTGTTCTGTATTCCCCGTAGATACCTGCTTTAAATTTGGGAGATATTCTGTCAGCCTTCATTTCTTTCTCATAGTTAGCCCCTATAGATGCGATGTGTTCATCTAATTTCGAGAATTCACGGCTTATACGGTATATCCCCATTTTCTGGTCAGTACGGTCAGTACGTTCAATAAGTCTTCTGTCAGGCATATTTCTGTTTGCATAGGCGTATCCAACGTTCCAGTTCACCTTGTGGCCGTTAAAGTCGTGTCGTCCGGTGAATTGGGTGTTGTATGTGGTTCGAGATGAATAGAAATATTCATCATCGTTTATGTTGTCTGGCTGCGCATTGAAGCCAGAACGTGTGGAGTATCGTTCTTTCCCTAATTGATTGAAGATATTTTTCCATTCATATAAGTGGTTTGAGTTAGAAGGTTGTAGTGACAGGTTTAGTAAAGCACCAAGCCTGACGTCATTGTTGTATTGGTTGTCGGTAGCCTTTCTAAGGAAAACTGGTTTGTCGTTTGTAGTGTCGTATGGTCCGTAAAGAGAGTTTTCCATGTTGGTATATGTCTTGTATGTATTGCTATAGTTTATCGCACCGATAAGCCCGATTGCTCTCCCTTCGTCGTTTTTCCATAGATGGTTATAACTCATGTTGAGTTTGATGTCGCCTATAGGGTGATTGTTTTTCACGGTCCAGTCGTTGTTCAGTCCGTTTGCAAGAGGGTCTATTTTGTTTGTGCCGGGATATGTTTTCAAAGCCTTGTCCATACCGGCAGTAAGAGAGCGGAACCCGTTGTCAAAGCCGAGGAAGTCGGTTTTTCCGCCTTTTGCTTCGAGAAATTTTCGGAAGTGGGTTGTTGTGTTCATCCCCAATCCGAGAGATATGTCAAATCTGTCGTTTTCAGGTTGTTGCTTTGTATTTACAAGGACGAAACCGCCTGTAAAGTCGGCAGGATATTCCGGTGCGGGACTTTTTACTATCACGATATTGTCGAGTTGTGAACTTGGAAGAATATCGAAAGAGAAAGACCTTGAGTCGGCTTCCGAACTTGGAACGGCACTTCCATTGAGCCAAACATTATTATATCTTTGAGATAGTCCCCTTACCATAATGAACTTATCGTCGATAATGGAAATTCCCGGCACTCTCTTAATGACTTCAGAAGCGTCCTTGTCTTGAGTGCGTGAAATCTGTTGTGCAGATACTCCGCTCTGAACGAGGAAACTATGCTTTTGCTCCCTTATTTGGGAAAGGTCGGTATCGAATCTTGCTCTTGCTGTAACGGTTACTTCGCCGAGCATTTTATTGTCAGGAGGAAGGCGGAAATTAATCGTTTTGTCAGGGTCTTTTATTTTTGTGTCAGTGAATGTTATATTTTTGTATCCGGTATAGTGTGCTACAATATCGTATGTACCGTCGGGTACGGTCAGTTTGTAATTGCCGTCAATATCGGTAACAGTACCGTAAGATTTACCTTTAGTAATAATTGTTACACCTATTAGAGGTTCGCCTGTTATGCTGTCTGTAACATTTCCAATGATTGTTCCAGCCGAAGCAGTGCTTGCTACTATCGCCGACAATGCGATAAGTTCTAATTTCAAATTCATTTACTATCATTTTTTACACTGCAAAAGTATTGGATATTCATTTCATAAATGTTGAGCAATTGTTATGTTTATATTAAACACAAATCAAAGAACCTCATATAATTTTAAGAAATGATTTAAAGCAGTGTGTCAGATAGTTAGTTGTTGAATGTTATTGTAAATATAAGTCCGCCAGAAAGTTGGTTGTCAACGGTTATAGATCCGTTGTGCATCATGACGGCGTTTTTGACAATTGAAAGTCCCAGTCCTGTACCTCCTGCAGATCTGCTGCGTCCCTTGTCAATACGGTAGAAACGCTCAAAGAGGTGTGACAGATGCACAGATGCAACGCCGCAGCCGTTGTCGGAAACGCTGATAACTGTTTTGTCGGTGGAACTTTGCTCGAGTTTTATGGTAACAGTGTCGCAACCGCTATAGGCGATAGCGTTCTGAATAAGGTTTCGGAATACAGAAGCGAGCAGCGAAGCATTTCCTTCGATAGGGATTGGGCGTATTATACCGTTGTCTATAGTTATTCCTTTGTTTTCCGCTATCGGTTCGTATTCTTCAGCAACCTCTTGTATGATTTTTGTCAGGTTGAGGCTTTCTTTCGAAATGCTTGTAGGTGCATCATCTATGCGGGTTATAAGGGCAACGTCATTCAATAGATGTTTAAGCCTTTCAACGTTAGACTGACTTCTAAGCAGAAAGTCGGTTTTCTTGTCTTCTTGCATTTCCGGGTGGTTGAGGATTGTTTCAATGCAGGCCTGGATAGAAGCAACCGGCGTTTTTAGTTCGTGGTTTATGTTGTTGGTAAGTTGCTTTTTGATGCGTTCCTTCTCTTCCTGCTCGTGAAGAGCAGCCTTGTGCAGGTTGTCGCGGTCGGCAATTGCTTTCTGGAGGGATGCGTAAAGCCTTACGATATGGTTTGAGATAGAGCCGAGTTCATCGTTAGGAAACGGCGTTGTGTCGTAAATTCTTTCTCCTTTTTCTGCTTTTTCTGCAAAGTTGTTAAGTCTTTGTATGTGTTTCCCCAATTTGTGAGTTGCAATGTAGCCACCGATGCACATTAAAAGTGTAATTGCACCCATAATCCAAATGAAATTCATATCCGCCTGGAGCAGTTCTTTTAAGTTTGTTGTATATGGAACAGCAGATCTTACTATAATTCCGTCTTTGCCTCTTGTTGCAGAGTAGAAATATGTAAGTCCAGTGCTTTGGCTGTGACGACGTATAGTGTATCCCTCGCCTTTGGTCCTTGCTTTGGCTATTTCTTCGCGATTGTAATGGTTTTCGGCAATGTTTGTGTCAAGGTTGTTGTCATACTCTATTTTTCCGTCAGGGCGTATAATGCTTATTCTTAAATCTTGATTGTTGGAGAAGGTTGATTCGATTGAATCGCCTCGGTATAGATTGGATAGAATGTCTTTGTTTATTACTTGCAGTCTTGTGTTGAGTTGCTCTTGCTTGAACTCTTTTTCTCTGTGATACTGGAATGAAATAAAGCACCCAACCAGTAGTAGGGAGTAACCCAATAGCCACAAAAATAGGCGACGTGGGTATGTTATTTTATTCCATAAAGCCATAACCGTAACCAGAGCGTGTTACAATATGCTGGCCGTAGTCACCGAGTTTCTGGCGTATTCGGGTGATATTAACATCAACTACCCTATCCAAAACAACAACTTCGTCAGGCCAGATTTCCTTTAGAAGTTCTTCGCGAGAGAATATCCTTCCACGGTGTGACATTAGGGTATGCAGTATCTCAAACTCCTTTTTGGGTAATTTGATTTCCTTGCCGTCAACAAGGCATTGCTTTTTGTCGAGAATGATTCTGATACCTTCAAATTCCAAGATGTTTTTGTCTTCATTCTGTGGCTTGTCGTGAATTTCTATTCTTCTGAAAACCGCCCTTATTCTTGCCGACATGGTCTTTAGGGAATAAGGCTTGACAATGTAATCGTCCGCCCCAAGGTCAAGACCGGTAACGATATCCTCTTCCGTGTCTTTTGCAGTACAGAAGATAATTGGCTTGTTTGCGGTAGCCGGATTTTTCTTGATGATTTTTGCCAGTTGGACCCCAGAAATTTCACCCATCATTATATCCAATATATATAGGTCAAATTTTGTCAAGTCCATAGAAAGAGCCGCTTCGGCAGAGAAAGCAACATCGGTTTCATAACCGTCAGCGTCTAAATTGAAACGAAGAGCCTCGCATAAGGTTTCCTCGTCGTCAACAACAAGTATGCGTTTTTTTTGTTCCATTTCAATTGCAAATGTAATTACTTTTTTCAGTGCCAAATAGCGTGATGTGCAAATTTAATGAAATTTTAATAATATGCTTCTTTTAATTGCTGAAAAGATGTCTAAGTTGTTGATTAATAAATCGAGAAGTATAGATAATGAGTAAAGGAGCAGTAGGAGTTCTACTTAAATAAATTATTTAACAAAAACTTTACATTTTCTAAACGATTATGATACGAAATTGGTCTTTCTTTGTGAAAAATTTTAATGATATGGATATACTTTTCATTTGCATCGTCGCATTTTTGTTGCTCTTGGCAGTTTTTGACCTATGGGTTGGCGTTAGTAACGATGCCGTAAACTTTCTCAACTCGGCCATGGGAACCAAGGCCGCTTCGTTTAAACGAATAATTGTCGTAGCCGCTATTGGTGTTTTCATTGGAGCTGCGATGAGTAATGGTATGATGGACGTTGCCCGTCACGGTATTTTCCGTCCGGAGAACTTCTCGTTCTATGACATTATCTGCATCTTTATGGCAGTGATGGTTACAGATATCATATTGCTTGATATCTTTAATTCTCTTGGAATGCCAACGTCAACAACCGTATCTATGGTGTTTGAACTATTGGGTGCTACCTTCGTCGTTTCTTTGATAAAAATGGCAGGCGGTTCGGAATTGGGCTTCAGCGAGTTGCTTAATACTGAAAAGGCTTTGTCCGTTATTATGGGTATTTTCCTATCAGTTGCTATAGCCTTCTTCTTTGGTGTCGTTGTCCAGTTTATTTCGAGAATGATTTTCTCATTCAACTATAAATGCAACCTTAAATGGAAAATCGGGATTTTCGGTGGTATTTGTGCTACTGCAATCATTTATTTTATTCTTCTAAAGGGCGCTAAGGACCTAACTTTCATGACTCCAGAAGTTAAAGCATGGATTAAGCATAACACTCTTCAGATTATTCTTGCCTGCTTCGTTGGTTTCACTGTTTTGATGCAACTTCTACATTTCTTGAAGGTTAATGTTTTAAAGGTAATTGTATTAATGGGAACATTTGCTCTTGCAATGGCATTCGCAGGTAACGACTTGGTTAACTTTGTCGGTGTTCCATTAAGCGGTCTTGCCTCATATCAGGATTTTGCAGCCAATGGAGCCGGTGATCCTAATTCATTCTTGATGAATTCACTTAATGGACCGGCAAATACGCCAATCTTATTCCTTGTTGGAGCTGGTATTGTAATGGTTATTTCTCTTGCAACTTCAAAGAAAGCACAGAAGGTCTCCAAAACAGAGATTGGTTTGGGCAGCCAGCAGGTTGGAGAAGAGATGTTTGGTTCGTCAGGTATTGCAAGACGCTTGGTGCGATTAACAATTTCGGGTTCTAATTGGGTAATAGAACATACTCCAGTCAGAGTGAGAGAATGGTTCGGCAAACGTTTTAACCAAGATGAAATGATTCTTGAAAACGGTGCGGCATTTGACCTAATCAGAGGCTCAGTGAATTTAGTCCTATCAGGAGCACTCATAGCTTTGGGTACATCACTAAAATTGCCATTGTCAACAACCTTCGTTACATTTATGGTCGCCATGGGTACCTCTTTATCAGACCGTGCATGGGGCCGTGAGAGTGCAGTATTCCGCATAACAGGCGTTATCTCGGTTATTGGTGGCTGGTTTATCACCGCAGGAGCAGCCTTCCTTGCAACAGGTATTATTGCCTTGATGATGCACTATGGAGGCTACTGGGTTATGATTGCTCTTGCGTTGATAACTATTGCAATCCTTATTCACAGCAACGTTAAATACCGCAAGAAAGAGAAAGAAGATACAGGTAATGTTCTTTTCCAAACAATCTTAAAGACAGAAGATGACAAAGAGGTATGGCCGATGTTGAGAAGTTATATTTTGGAAAAGCAGTCAAATTATCTTGCATACGCTCAAGTAACCTACGGCAATATTACAACAGCCTTTATTGAGGAAAACGCCCGTGGTTTGAGCAAGGCTCAAAATAGCCTGCTCCGTGAAAAGGCAGCCTTGAAAAGCAATAGAAGCAAGGAAACGCTCTGTTTAAGAAAAGTCAATAGAGAAACTGCTATAGAAAAGAGTGCTTGGTTCCACCTTAGCAATTCATGCTGTATGGCTATCCTTTATAACCTCCGCCGCATTAATGAAGCGTGCAAGGAGCATGTTGATAATAATTTCCATCCGCTCCCACCGCTATACGTTAACCAATTTGCGGAAATCAGGGAAATGATTGACAGCCTTTATACTGATACTTTAAGTGTTATAGAAGATCAGGGTGGTGATGAGGCTAAGGATGTTACCAATCTCCGTCGCCGCTGTGATGAGATAAAGGATACCCTTTCAGAGTCATATCACAGAATCTACACTCAGTTGCGAGAGGGCAATCCACAAACAATGACTGTAGTCTATGTTTATCTTAATCTTCTTCAGGAGACTCAGGAAATGGTTTCAAATATCCGAAAATATTTGAGAGCATACGCCAAACTTATAGACACTGACTATTCAAGCCGTAAAATTGCGGCAATGAACAGATTGGCAGAAAACGTTTAATTTGTTGTTGCTATTTAATTTCATCTAATAGGATGTAAATTTCTTTGGTAATTGCTTGTGTTATGTTCAATCTCGCAGTAATTATTATTCCAGCCACAGTCTTAATCGCATTTTTCGGGTTAAGACTGTGGAAAATTGGGCAGAATGTCTTCACCTTGGATAAGTCAGGAAAACAAAAGTCAGCAAGTAAAGATTTGGTTATGGCTGGCAGCATAAGGGTTTGTAATGGAATGCTGTCTTCCTGTATAAGTTGCCTGGTATCGCAAGATGAAGACAAGTCCCGATTTTGCAAAAGAGCGGTTGATAATTTCTATCATGAGTTTGTTTCGTATCGAGGCAAGTACTCTGTTGAGGGCAATGAGGAAAAGTGGGAAGTATATCTCTATAATCTGTGGGATTCTGGAATGAGGTTTGCCGAACTGTCTTACAAGATTGCTTCTGATTACGGAAATTTGCCAAATGCAGAAAGTGGGCAACTGAAGGTGATTGACAACAGGCTGAACGACCTGCTTACTCTTGTTGATGCCAACAGTCCTAACATTGCTACTCGCATTGATGAAATTAAGGAAGAACTCGACGTATTTATAAAGATATATTCCCGCTCATTTAACCGCAATAACCGTAAGGAGGACGGAATATATTCCCTATTTCTGACGCTTATGAATCATTTGAATACTTATCTTATTTCATTGCAGAAAGCAATTGCATGTGTAGGTAATCAGGAATAGCAATTAGATTCGGTCGTATTGACAAAGTGTTATAAATCAAAAAGAGGATGAACAAGAAAATTCATCCTCTTTTTTGATTCTGTACCAATTTACTCTTGTATTCCAAGAAATAGAATTAGTATAGAGTTCTTTAAAAGTATATTATTACTTTGAATTAAAATTCAAATGAGACGCGAGCTTGAACAGAGTGCAAGTTCTTGTCCTCTCTGAAAGTAGAACTATACTGTTGGTCAAGTTTTTGGTATGAATAGTTCAATCTTGTAATTATGTTGCTAGTTATATAGTAGTTGATACCAAATGTGAAAGTATCTACTTTACCTCCTGCAACAGATTGGTTTTTAATGCCGAATGCTTGATGTAATGCACTTGTATAGAAACCGCCATTGTAGTACCAACTGCCATCAATGATATCGTTTAAGTTTGTTCTGTTGTAACGAGCAACAAATTCGAGGCTTTTACCTTTAGGGCGGCGCATCAAGGCGTCAACGTTGCTGTATTTGTAGTCACCACCAATGGCTAGAACACCTGCTTCTACACTCCAACCGTGAAAGTTTGCTGCTTCGTCAGGACCCATAAATTTCTTATAAGATTCCATAGTTGGGAACATTGTAGACAAAAGAGAGCCTAAAGATGATTGGAAGTTATATTCCCAGTCTCGTTCACGATTATAGATGCTACCTATATATTCTCCTTTGACATAAACGTTTTTGTAGTTTGCCAAAACTTCACCTCCATATCTAATAACGTTTTTAACATTGTTGAGAGAAGCTTCGATGAATCGTGTGTCATCAATTGCAGATTCCAAGCAAGAATGAATGTTTACAGTTCTGTTGAAATCATCACTACCATTCGTGAATCCGTTAGCGTCGGGACGTCTAAAATTGAATGAACCACCGATATGGAAATTCCAATCATCTCTAGTTACTCGACCAAGAAGACGAGCTGATGCGCTATATCCCATATCTCCTTTTTTGATTTCTGTAGATACCTTTTGAGAGTATATACCTGCTTCAGCCCAGAAGTAAGGATGGTAGTATCTGTAAGCTAAGCCAAGTGAACGACCAGTTCCGAAAGCTTCAGTAGTTGCTGATTTATTAATGAAAGGGTAGTCAAAAGAACTTTGCATATTTTCAGCAGAGAATGCTTCTGTAAAGTTACCTAATCGGAGGAATCCGTTTTTGTTAGAGTGCCATCTTAAGTAAACGTCTTTGAGTATTGATTTAGAAGTGAAGTCCATATCAAGCTTGAAGTCAACTTTATTTCCCAATTTGCTGAGAATGCAAATTCTAGCAGCAGAGAATTTAGCACCAGAACTTCTGTCTGTATAGTCATCTGCATAAAGTGCTCCGTCTACAGCGGCGCGAGCACCTACTCGGAATGAATATTTTCCGTCTTTGCTTTTAAATTTAACGAGTCCTTCATCAACAATGCTTTCAAGTTCTTTTTGAGCATCAGTCGTTTCTTGTGCAAATGAAATGTTACTAAGACCCAAAAGTAACACTAATGCTGAAATATATTTTTTCATAACGGTTTTCTTTGTTTATTAATGATTAGTAGCCAAGTTCGTCTAATACCTCTTGAGCAGTTTTGACTGTTTTGTTTTTGTGAATATTGTCTTCCATACCAACTTTAGCATTTGAGCGGAAGTAGTTTTTACCCTTGTCTGCGTAATCTTGTAAAGTTGTTCTGTAGAAATTTAATGCCAAGTCTGTCAAGTTAGTGAATGAACCGTCAATATAGTTTTTTTCAGCACCGCCTGTTTGAGTAGGGTCACACCAAGGACCTGTATATTTTAAATATTGTTCTTGAGTATTAAAAGACCATGCGTGTATGTCAAGACCAGAACGCCTAATCATGTCACCCTCCCAAGGCATTACACTAGATGGATAACCTTTTATATAGTCAATGTTCGGACCAAAGATTGTTGCACCAGTTTCGATAGCGAAGTTGATTTTTTCAGCATAAGTGATTGGAGTTGCGTTAGTGTCTGCTGTTAAGAAAAGCATAGGAATTAATCTTGGGAAAGCTTTTTTTAAGTTTTGCAAGCCAGAAGGGCTGAATGTTTGAACGATGATACGTGCAGGAGTATTTGCAATATCAACTTGACCTTTTTTCCCGTCTTTATAGGCAATTTTCTTAAGGTCAGCAATGTTGTCAGCATACCAGCCGTTTCTTTCCAAACACTCTTTCAGAGCTTTTTCCATGCCAGAGAAAAGGTAAGGAGCTTTTGTCTCAATGTATACACCAGGACGATTCCCATTATCTGCAGGGTCATCTTCGTACACAGTTCTTACATATTTACCTTCTGCATCTCTTACAACGATACGTTTGCCATCTTCATCTCTTTTTATTCTTTTCCCTTCAGCTATTGCAAGAACATCTTCAAGGGTAAGCATATCTTGGCCAACAAAAGATTCTCTTGCTCTTTCAGGATTTGCTTCATTAAACCAAGAACCGATATCAAGTTTTAAAAGTTCGTCAAAAGTAAAAGAACTGGTATAGTTGTTTTGTCTGTTAGGGTAGTGATTTTCGATGTCTGTTGTTCTGAGAAGACTTTCATCGTGAAGAGCTAGGATGACACCGTCTTTCGTTTTCTGTAAGTCGCATTCTATATAATCAGCACCTATGTTTCTTGCCCAACGCATTGCTGCTTCACTTTCTTCTGGAGCCCAAAATTCGGTACCTCTGTGAGCTATGATAACATTTTTTGGAAGATAGTCAATAACTGCTTTTTGCTCTTCTGATAGAGGTAGTAATTCTGGAATATCTTTTGCTGAATATCCGTCGTTACGAATGTCTTCTTGACAAGAGAGCATTCCTAAAATAAGAGAACTTGCCATTGTTGCACAAGTTATCTTTCTGATGAACGATTTGTTAATTCTCATAATTTTAAAAAGTTTA
>Tephra_p2__coassemble_2680_pt1 | contig 15389 bp, 9 predicted proteins | sample Tephra_p2__metabat2_high_PE_023 | metagenome-assembled genome bin Tephra_p2
GTACTATATATAATATATACCCTTCGTTAATCTTATAATCTTATTTCCAGTAGCAAAATTACAACATTTTCATAATATAATTCCTTGTTTATTAAATTTTCAGGACTGAAAACAACTGATTGTAAATTTATTTCAGTATATTTGTAACTGAAAATAACTGATATAAATCCAATAATGAAAGAGCCTATAATAGCCAGGGCGAAATCCCCATTTTCAAATTTGTTTGCAAGGTATAGTGGTGACACGTTTGCAAGGCAACAGTTAACGGTACTTTTGTATTCCGCATTGATAGTCGTTTTCACAGTTCCTTTAAATTTGTTTGGCATAGCAGGCCCGAGTAATAGTGTCTTTGAAACTGTCAATGCCGTGTGGATAGTTGTTATGCTTTTCTTAATAGTACTATTTTATATGCGGAAACTAACGCTACGAAGCACTTTGACGATTCATTTTATCATAGCCCAAACCTGTTTTTGTATTGCAATGTTATATACAGGAATGCAGCCAACGGCAACAAGTGAACCCGAAATAGTTGCTGATATAATGCTTTCAACTGCTGTTGTCTCTTTATCTATGGCTGGATTTCTCAGGTCTGTCCCTTATATTTTGACAGTTATGGCATTAACTGCATATACAGTGGCAGCATTTATGCTTGGTTCTGAAAGTTTGAAAAGTTTTTTGCCGATTTTTGCCATCGTCCTGTTTATTGAGTGCGTATTAGGAGAGAAACTGCTTGTGAGGTCCCGTAGTATAGAGGAGGAGCATAATGTGCTGAAAACAGAAGAAACAAGCATCTTAAATATGCTTGGTTTGGAGAAGCATCAGGCTGTTGCGTTGGCTAAGTTTACGGAAAGTGAACTAACCGAAAATTCGGCTACGGATTTCAATAAAATTCTTGGAAAGGCAGCGAGGCAAAAATTGATAGCAGGTGTTGCCGAACACATACGCAAGGAAAGAATGGATGATGACTGCTTGGCTGAAGTTTTTCCGGAATTGAGTGTGTCTGAGCGTAATATATGTCGTTTGATTCTCCAAGGAAGGAAACAAGGAGATATATGTGCAATTCTACAAACAACAAAAGGAAATGTAACAAGTCAGCGTTCACATATACGCACAAAGTTAGGTGTTCAATCCAAGGAGAATTTGAAGGAGTTTTTGATAAAAAAGATGTCAGAGCACGGTATTGAAGTTTAATTTTCGTTTCGTTTTTTATCTGATTGCAAATTAATTGTTCCTTAGTTTTGATTGATAGAATTTATTGTTAACTTTGCATAACCATTTCTACCTAAAAATATTAACATGAAAAGATTTAAACTTATTAATTTGTTGTTTTCAGCGTTAATGCTGATGTTGCTTATTTCTCCGCAGGCAAAGGCAGAAGGAGAATATGCGTGGCCGGCAAACTATTCCGGCGTTATGCTCCAAGGTTTTTCATGGGATGCATATGATGATTCACAGTGGACAACTCTTGCAAGCCAAGCAGGCGAATTGTCGGACTATTTTGATTTGATTTGGGTTCCAAACAGTGGTAAGTGCAGTTCAAACCCAAGTATGGGTTATAATCCTGTTTATTGGATGAGTAACCACAACTCATCTTTCGGTACTGAAGATGAGTTGAGAGAGATGATTAAAACATTCTCATCATTTGGTACTGGAATTATTGAAGATGTCGTTGTCAACCACAGAGATGGCGTTTCAACATGGACAGATTTTCCAACAGAGACATACAAGGGTGTAACTTACGAATGGGGCCCTTGGGCTATATGCAAGAATGATGAGGTTTCAAAGCAACCAGATCAGGAGCAGCCGACAGGGGCTTACGACACCGGTGACAATTTTGACGGATGCCGTGACCTTGACCACACTAATGCAAAGGTTCAGGAAGGTATCAAGGCATATCTTGATTTCTTGAAGAATGATTTGGGTTATATCGGTTGGAGATACGATATGGTAAAGGGTTTTGGCTCAAAGTTTATTAAGATATATAATGAATCAGCAAAGGCTTCCTATTCAGTAGGTGAATATTGGGACGGTTATGACAATATCGTTAAATGGATTGAGGGAACAGGCCGCACTTCTGCCGCTTTCGACTTCCCATTCAAGTTCCAGGTTAATGACGCATTTGCTGGTATGGACTTTTCGAAACTTGTTTGGAAAAGAAATGGCAGTCTTGACCAGCCTGCAGGGCTTATCCACATGGATACTTATCAAAGATATGCAGTTACATTTATCGACAATCACGACACATATCGTGAGTCAACAAAATTCACAGGTGATGTAGTTGCAGCCAATGCTTATATGCTTTGTAGCCCGGGTACTCCATGCGTTTTCATGAAGCACTGGTTAGGGAAAAAAGCAGATATCAAAAAACTTATCGCAATCCGCAAGTCTGTAGGTATCACAAACCAAAGCAAGGTAACTGTTCTTAGCACATCAAGATCAATGTATGTGGCTAAGGTGACAGGTACAAACGGAGAGTTGGTAATTAAGGTTGGTCGCGGTACATATACACCGTCAGGCTATACATCAGCCGACAGAGTTGCATATAGCGGTGCATATACAATATGGACAAAGGTTGCAATAAAAGATCTTGATACAGTAAGACCAGAAGTGACTTTGACACCAGATAGCGGTATATATATTGGAGGTACAGATGTTACTTTGTCTACAAAAAACGCATCAAAAGACGCGCAGATTATCTATACAACGGATAAGACTACTCCATCATTGACAAATGGAACAAAAGTTAATCCTGGAACAACAATTAAAATCAGCAAGAAGACAACTTTGAAGGCTGTTGTGTGTGAAAATAACAAAGTTGTGTCAACTATTAAGACTGCAACTTATACAACAGAATACTTGCCTGTGACAATCTACTTGTTGAAGCCGAAAACTTGGTCAACTGTAAATTTCTATGCGTGGAGCGATACTTTTGAAGCAGCACAACTGCTCGACAACTGGCCAGGTAAGAATATGGCTACTTCAACAGTCGTTGAAAGCGGAAAAACTTGGTATAAGTGGACAACACCGAAAGAATGCGACGTCGTAAATATAATCTTCAATAACGGAACAGACCAGACTGTTGACATAACAAATATAGAGGGAACTCATTATTTCATCCTCAATGAGCCAGAAGAAGGAAAGGCAATAACAGTTACTGATGTTACTGACATCTACGGTGGGGTAACAGATGTTGCGGCAGAAAATGTGACAGTAAGATATAACGGCAGTGCATTTGTAGTCGAAGGAGCAGAAGACGTTGTTTCAATCAACGTATATAACATGAGCGGTAGCGAGGTTGCTGTTTCTTATAGAAACAACAGCGTTGACGTGCAAGGTTTGCAAAACGGATTCTACCTATATCGTGTAATCCTTTCAAACGGTAAGGTCGCTCAAGGTAAAATCGTTAAAAGATAATGTTCCTAAGCCCTACTGGGCTAAGAATTTATTTCATAGTATGTTTGAGCGGGCAGAGAAGTGATTCTATGCCCGCTTTTAATTTTTTAGTGTCATATTTTCTACAAATCATAATATTTTACGCATTTTTAGGTAAAATTGCGAGCATTTTCCAATTAATAGGTGTAATTTAGCAAATTAAATAAAACGAATTAACCAATATGATAAAGAATAGAAGGCATTGGGTTTTTGTAGCCCTACTGTTATTGATAGCACCGGCATTAATTGTGGCTGCAAAGTCAAAGGAAGAGAAAGATGACATGGATGTATATAGAAATCTGTCAATTTTCAACACCTTGTATAAAGAGTTGGCAATATCGTATGTTGATACTTTTAATCTTGACAAGGCAATGGAAACTGCGATTTCTTCTATGCTCAATGAATTGGACCCATATACAGAGTACATTCCAGCAAAGGATAGGGAAGATTTTTACACTATATCGACAGGTGAGTATGGGGGTATAGGCTCTTATATAATGGCTGCTCCTGGCGGAGGAGTCCTTATTTCTGAACCTTATGAAGGAAGTCCTGCTGCTATTGCTGGTTTGAAACCTGGAGATAAGATTGTTATGATTGATGGAGATTCAACTCTGACATGGACTAATTCACAGGTAAGTGAAAAGTTGAAAGGGCAGGCAAATACCGTTGTCAAGGTTGTTGTTAACCGACCTTATGTCAGCGACAGTATAAAGGCCTTCAACATTACAAGAAAGAAAATACAAATGCCGTCAGTCCCATATTTTAAGGCAATGGATAATGGTATAGGTTATATCCAGTTGACAACATTTAATGAAAACTCTCCCGAAGAGGTGAAAAACGCCTTGCTTGAGTTAAAAAAGGACAAGCGAGTGAAATATATAGTACTTGACCTTCGGAGCAATGGTGGTGGTGTCCTTGAAAGTGCAATTCAGATTGTGAACCTTTTTGTTCCGAAAAATACAGAAGTTCTTCGTACCAAAGGCCGTATAAAGCAAAATGAAAAAATCTACAAGACAACGCAGAAACCGGTAGATAAAGATATTCCGTTGGCTGTTCTTATTGATGGAGGTTCCGCTTCGGCATCAGAGATTGTTGCTGGTTCGTTGCAGGATATGGATAGGGCAATAATAGTAGGAACGCGTTCTTTTGGAAAAGGACTTGTTCAGTCAACACGTCCATTACCTTATGAGAATTTGTTTAAATTGACTATTGCAAAATATTATATCCCAAGCGGGCGTTTGATTCAAGCCATTGACTATTCCCGCCGAAATCCAGATGGTAGTGTTGCCAGAACGCCAGACAGTTTGACAACAGTATTCCATACTGCTCATGGAAGAGAAGTCAGAGATGGTGGTGGCATAACTCCTGATATTACAGTTGATTGGGGCAAAATCAACAGATTGACATTTAATATAATTCGTGATAATTGGGCATTTAATTTTGCAACAAAATTTGCTGCTGAGAATGAATCGATAGCAGCACCAGAAGATTTCAAGATAACAGACAAGATTTTCAATGATTTCAAGAAATTCATTGACCCTAAAAAATTCAATTACGACAAGGTTTGTGAAACAGGCGTTAAGGCTCTTAAAGAAACTGCCGAAGCAGAAGGATATATGAATGATTCGACAAAGAAGGTTTTTGCAGAACTGGAAAAACTGTTGCATCATAACCTTGAGCAGGACCTTGACAATAACCGCAAGGACATTGAGGATATTCTTGCAAGAGAGATTCAGAAGAGGTATTATTATCAAAAAGGTGCAATTATAGAAGGACTTAAAAATGATGTTGCAATGGACACTGTTGCTAAAATTTTTGCTGATAGGGCAAAGTTTGAAGGCATTTTGAGCCCCAAAGATAAAAAGAAATAGATATGGCAAAGATAACAGTTCCAGTGTTGGGCTTGCATTGCGTTGTTTGTGCAAGAAATGTGGAAGCAACGGTAAATGACCTTGATGGTGTTAATTCTGCTAATGTGAATTTTTCTGCGAATACTTTAACTGTAGATTTCGATACGAAAGTTATTACACCTGAAAAGATTAAGACAGCCGTACAGAATCGAGGCTATGATATTGTCATAGAAAATGATGATTCTAATAGACAACAGGCTGAAGATGAAGTGTGCCAGAATATTAGGAAGCGTCTGATAGTTGCATGGATTATAGCAATTCCTGTCGTGGCGATTTCTTTAACGGATTTTGCGGAGACTATTCTTGGAAAAATCGTATGCGCACTGCTTTCAGCGGTAGTGCTTGCATATTCCGGAAAGGACTTTTACATTAGGGCATGGAAGATGCTCAAAAATAAGACGGCAGGCATGGATACTCTTGTGTCAATGTCAACGGCAACTGCATGGTGTTTAAGTTTGCTGCTTTTGCTTTTCCCGGATTTCTTCAGTTCCAATAATGTATATTTTGACTCTGCTGTTATGATTATAGCCTTTGTTCTTACCGGGCATTTTCTTGAAGAGAAGGCTAAGGCGAGTACAACATCGGCAATTAGAAGCCTTGTTGAGCTGCAGCCATCTGTAGCAACGGTTATTGGTGCAGACGGAAAAGAGACAGAAACGGCAATATCTGCTATAAAGGCAGGTGACCACATCCGTGTCAAGCCTGGAAGTCGAATCCCTGTTGACGGGGTAGTGTTTCAAGGCGAATCCTATGTTGATGAAAGTATGCTTACAGGCGAGTCAATGTCAGTTGCAAAGCAGATAGGCGACTATGTCTATGCTGGAACGATGAACGGAAATGGCGGAATGGTAGTGGCTGTTGAAAAGGACTCGGAAAGCACTTTCCTATCGCAAATAGTTGCGATGGTTAAAGAGGCACAAGGCAGTAAGGCTCCTGTTCAGAGAATTGCGGACAGAATAAGCAAGTATTTTACTGCAATTGTTATTGTCGTTTCGCTTATAACCCTCGCTATATGGCTTATAGTCGGAGGTGCAGCATATATCCCTACTGCTATTATATGTGCGGTTTCAGTTCTTGTCATTGCCTGTCCTTGTGCTTTGGGACTTGCTACTCCAACTGCGATTACTGTAGGTATAGGCAAGGCTGCTGAGAATCATATTTTGATCAAAGATGCAACTGCTTTGGAAAAGACAGGTAAAGTTTCTCTTGTTGTCTTTGATAAAACCGGCACAATAACTGAAGGAAAGCCAACTGTTGTCTCCATGCGTAGAAATATTCATACAACAGATAAAAATCTGGGGGTGCTTTTGGCTATGGAAACACTTTCAGAACACCCTCTTGCTGCAACTATAGTTGCTCATTTGAAGATGCAGGAAGTCGCTTCTGGGAAAGTGGAGAACTTTAAGGTTGTATATGGCAAAGGTGTGGAAGCTATTTCTGAAGGAGAGAAGTATTGGGCAGGAAGTGAAAGGTTTGCAATAGAAAAAGAAGTTGATGTTAAGTCAGTTGCCAATACGGGTGGAACAACAGTATTCTTTGGAAAAGGAACCGAAGTCCTTGCAACAATAACACTTGCTGACAAGATAAAAGATACATCTATCGTTGCTATTGATAAATTACGCAAAATGGGTATACGAACAGTTATGCTTACAGGAGATAGTAAGGCTGCCGCTGCCATTGTTGCAAATGATGCCGATTTTACAGAGTATCATTCCGAAATGCTGCCTGGTGATAAAGATGCTTATGTACGTCACCGTCAGTCTGAAGGAAGAATAGTTGCTATGGTTGGTGATGGTATTAACGACTCTCAGGCGCTTGCTCGTGCCGATGTTAGTATTGCTATGGGAACAGGTACGGATGTTGCCATAGAAACTTCGATGATGACCTTGACGTCTTCTGACTTAAGATTGCTCCCTAAGGCTATACAACTTTCAAGGAGAACGATGAGAACTGTCAAAGAAAACCTTTTCTGGGCTTTTATTTATAATGTTATAGGAATACCAGTAGCAGCTGGCCTACTTTTCCCGATAATGGGTGTTACTCTTGACCCTATGTGGGCAAGTGCTGCAATGGCTATAAGTTCAATAACGGTAGTTTTAAATAGCCTAAGGCTGAAACTTACAAGATAGTGGGGTGTGTCATAATTGCAAACTGCTTCGTCGCTTTCGAAATTCTACGTTAGTCATTGTACTATTAATAAAACCCTTTGCTCCTACAGAGCGTTTTCCTTTGACTAATGCTTACCTGAGGAGCTGCCCCAGGCTGGCGAATCGTTGGGCTTTCAGCCCGCAAATTTGAATGTTTTTGATTCCGCAATCGTGGACGCTAATTCAAAGCGTCCCTACTGTGGCCTGGTTGTAAGATGTTTATAATCAATTAACTGTAGGAACGAAATGGTGCAAAACGCGGACGCTTATTCAAAGCGTCCGCGTTTTGCAATAGGTAAAATATCAGTTTTTTGTATCAGAATATTGCAAATACCTTAGTATTCGAGTTTAACGTTGTCAATCCACATCGTTTGTCCGAGGGTGCCTTCGTATGCGGTACCGCATCCTGCAGAGAACATTACCATTAAGTGTGTTGGTTTAGCATTTGCGTCATCCCAGCCAATTTCGTGTACTTCCACCATTTCTCCTTTACTGTTTGTTGCATAGTATGGTCTGTCCTTGGAAATAAGTCCCATGTAAGGCTTGAAGAACGGTTCGTGAGTGATATTTCCGTAATGCACTTCCAATTTGTGCCCGTTTACCCAACCTGTGCTTTTTGTGAATCGTTCACGTCCAGTTGCAATACGCTTGGCAAAAATGTTGCCATCTTTATCCTCCCATCTTCTTTGGAGAATTATGAATGTTTCGCAAGCGTTTTGTTTGTTGAGCACTTTCTGTTTGCCAAAACCACTTGCGTAAATCATTTTAACTCCGGCAGGAATATGCACTTTATAGTCATAAATCAGGTATTTAGGTCTCTTGTTGAATTCGATGCCCATATCGAGTTTACTGTATGGGTTTTTTGTACTTTTAACTGGTTCAACCATTCTTCCAAGGTATGCGCTTCCTGAAGCAAGAACGTCGATATTGATTAGGCCGATAACCTTAACATGTTCGAAGACCGTTGTTAGTTTCATACAGAAGTTACCGTTTCCTCTATTGTCAGGAAAAACAGAGTTGCTGCCTTTTGAAACGCCTGCAACTTTAGCATAAACATTCGAAGTTGCCCAAGGGGAGCCTCCCATATTGCTGTATGCTTTGTTACCATTAATTGTTTGAGTCGGTCCAACCTCGTAAAGAGTTTTTGCGGCACCACCAATAATGCCTGATTCCTTAATGTTTCGTTTAATCCATGACTGGAAATCACCGTATTTGATTTTTTCTACTTGTGCTGTCGAAATTAGAGTGGTTGCTATCATTAATGCAACAAATAGTATTTTTCTTTTCATAACATTGATATTAAAAACTACCAAAATTATAACTTTTTTATCAAAAAATAAAGCAATGATATGCTAAACATTATAAAATGAGAAATTTTGAATTGTCAATTATACTTTTTGACTGTTTTTTGATAGAATGGAAAGAGCTGTTCGGTGATATAAAGTTTTTTATATCAGAGGAAAGGCTATAAATACAATAAAAAATGCTTTTTTTTGTATTTTTTTATAAAAGAGAGTTGTAATTGATATTTTTTTGTTATTTTTGAAGTTCCATCATAATCTAAATTTGCGAAGAAAAACCTATAAAACTATGAGACGAATAATTATTTTAACCTTAGCCACAATAGTGGCAATTCCGCTTTTGTTTTCACAGCAAAAGCGATATCCTGTTTTCGGTGTAGCGTTCTACAATCTGGAAAACTTGTTTGATACCATTAACAACAATGGCAAGTATGATAAGGAATTTTCTCCTGAAGGACAACGTCAGTGGGACGGAAAAAAGTACTGGAGCAAAGTGCACAATATGGCTTTTGCTATCAGTAAATTGAAAACAGATATAACTCCTATGGGTCCAGCGATTATAGGCGTTTCTGAAATTGAGAATATTACAGTCCTTCAAGACTTGGTTAAGGATCCTCAGATAAAGGATAAAAATTATCAAATCGTTCATCACAATTCACCAGACCGTCGTGGCATTGATGTGGGACTGCTCTATAATCCACGGTTATTCCGTGTTTTGAATGTTACGCATCATTCTTTGAATATACCTGATATGCCTTATTTTCGCACTCGTGATCAGACCTGCGTGACAGGTTTGCTTGCTGGTGATAAGGTCAGTATCATTGTTAACCACTGGCCGTCGCGCTCAGGAGGAGAGGCATCATCCCGCCATTTAAGAGTTGCAGCAGCGCAATTGTGCAAGCACATTGCAGACTCAGTTCTTGCAACAGACCCTAACCAGGGAGTTATCATAATGGGTGACTTGAACGATGACCCATTCAATGAAAGTTGTGCGGAAGTACTTGGTGCAGTTAAAAAGCATAAAGATGCTAAAGAGGGCGGTTTCTTTAATCCGTTTTGGGAAGTTCTCGATAAAGGTATAGGGACACTTGCTTATAAGGGACAGTGGAATCTTTTTGACCAAATAATAATTAATTCCAATCTTGTGGGAAAAGACAGAAGCCATTTGAAATATTTTAAGTGCAAGGTTCATAACGATGTCCCTGAAATGAAGACAACAGAGGGGGACCGCAAAGGCTATCCGTTGAGAACATACTCTGGTGGAGTTTTCCTCAATGGTTTTAGCGATCACTTTCCTACACAGATTTTCCTGACAAAAGAAATCATTGTAAAAAACAAATAATAATTAATTAACCCGTAGTTTTATTATGAAAGTCAAACTATTTTTATTGCTACTCATCTCTATAGTGCTGCCGGTATCTGCACAGAATACCGGGGTCAGGGGTGTTGTAGTTGACGCCGGATCTGGCATGCCGGTTGCGGGTGCTACTGTTCTCTTGCAGGAGCAAGGGATTAGTGCAACTACCGGACCTGCCGGCGATTTCCTAATTTCTAATGCAACGCCGGGAAAAGAGACTGTTAACGTTATTGCATACGGTTATTCTGATTTTATCAAGGAACTTACAATTATTAGTAATGTTGTAGAGGAACTTGGAGAAATAAAAATCGAGGCAAGCGAAGAAGGCTCTTATTTCACCGACGGCACACTTATGTTAGATGAGCACCAATTGGAAGATGAGGAAGGTAACGACCAGTCTATTGGAATGCTTTCAGGTGCGTCTGACAATGTCTATTATTCGGCATCAAATTATGATTTCAGTACAATGCGTTTCCGTTTTCGTGGATATGATTCTGAATATTCACAAATGTTTATAAACGGTGCACAATTTACTGACGCAGTTAGAGGCCGCTTCAGTTACTCAATGCTTGGCGGTATGAACCAGGCTTTCAAGAACAAGTCTATCAGCGTTGGTCTTGCTAACAGCAATTTCTCTCTTGGAGAAATTGGTGGTGCAACAAATATCAACACTAATGCAGCAGATTACGCTCCTGGTTTCCGCGGTACCGTTTCATATACAAACGGTGCATATATGCTTCGCGGTATGATTACCTACTCAACAGGTCTCCGCAAAAACGGCTGGGCATTCACAATGTCGGCTATCGGAAGATATAGCAAGGAAGGTATTACAGAAGGTACATTCTACCATTCGGGAGGTCTTTTCCTTTCTTTGGAAAAAGTTTTCAACAAGAACCACAGCCTAAGCATTACAGCATTTGGTGCTCCAACAGAAAGAGCAACAAGTTCTGCTTCTTATGAAGAGGCTTATCAGTTGGCTGATTCTTATATGTATAACCCTAACTGGGGTTGGTTTGAAGGAGAAAAACGCTCTGCAAAAATTGTGGAGTCTTTTGACCCTACTGCCATTGTTAATTGGACTTGGAAACCAAAATCTGGAACAACGTTGACAACAGCAGGTGCATTCCGCTATTCAATGTACTCATCTTCTGCAATTAATTGGGCTAACGTTGCTGACCCGAGACCTGACTATTACCGCCGACTCCCGTCATACTATAAAGATAGTCCAGAGGCTTTTGAATTATATACAAACCTTTGGCAAAATGATGAGAACATGCGTCAACTTGACTGGTATGCAATGTATAACGCAAACGCTTATGACCTTAACAGGCCGCAAGGCGATTACAAGGGCTCTAACTATATCCTTGAAAACCGTCACAGCAACCAGAAGAACGCTATCTTCAACTCTACTCTTAACCATCGTATCAATGACTTTATGACATTGCAGGCCGGCGTTGGTTTTAACTATACCCAAGCATCTTACTATAAGACAGTTAGAGACCTTATGGGTGGATGCTACTGGTTGGATACAGACAAATATGCTGAGCGCGACTTCCCTGACAATAAGGATATGCTTCAAAACGACTTGAACAATCCTAACCGTCAAGTAAAGAAAGGCGACAGATTCGGATATGACTATAATATCAATTCAATTATTGCAAATATCTGGTTGCAGAATAACATTAACCTCGCTCATTGGGACATCAACTATGGTGTGAGAGCATCTTATACTCAGTTCCAACGCGATGGAAAGATGAAGAATGGTCGTGCTCCTGAAAACTCTTTCGGCTTGGGAGAACGTCACAAATTCGGCAACGCAATGGCAAAAGTGGGCGCAACTTACAAAATCGACGGCCGCAATGCTTTCACGCTTAACGCTTCTTACGGTTCGCGTGCTCCATACGCCAATAACGTATATATCGCTCCTCGTGTGAAGGATACTGCTATCGATTATGATAATGAGAATGTATTGTCAGCAGACCTTTCTTATACTTTCAGTTATCAAAAGTTCCACGGTGCAATTACCGGTTTCTGGACTAATTTCTACGATGCAGTTGAAAGGACAGCATTCTACGACGATGGTTTGTCAACATTTGTAAACTATGCTTTGACAGGGGTTGATAAAACTTACAAAGGTGTTGAGTTGGGTATTGCTTACAAGATTCTTCCTGATTTGACATTGACTGCTGCCGGAACAATCTCCAAATATCAGTACAAGAACCGCCCAACTGCACTAAGAAGTGCTGAAAACGGGGCTATCGATGACCAGATGAATACTGTTTATTTGAAGAACTATTATGTTAGCGGAGTGCCTCAGACAGCAGGTTCGCTTTCTTTGAACTACAATGCCCCGAAGATGTGGTTCCTTGAGTTGAATGCTGTTTGGATGGGTGATGCCTATATCCAACTTTCTCCTCTCCGCCACATGGAAATGGAAGGTTTGAGTTCTTTTGTTGAAAATGAGCAGCAATTCTATGACAAGATAGAGGAAATTACTCGTCAGGAAAAGTTGAGAGATGTATTCTTGCTAAATGCGAGCGTTGGTAAGGTTATCTATATTAACCGCAAACTTTCTCTTAATTTTAACTTGAGCGTAAACAATATTCTCAACAAGAAAAATATTCAGACAGGCGGTTTCCAACAAAACAGGTTTGACTATACAAACTATGATGTTAATAAATACGCCAACAAATATTACTACACACAAGGCATCAAAGTATTTGCCAACGTGGGTATCAGATTCTAACACAAACGATAACAATAAAAGAAAAATAAAGATATGAAACACTTTAAATTATATCTTACAGCGTTGCTTTTCGCTGCGGCAGGTATCACAAGCTGCGAAGATGATTGGGATACCCCTCCGATGTATGTTCCGCAAGCAACCATTGAGGCAAATACCTCTATCTATGACTTGAAGAACCAGTATTGGTTTGATGACAACAATGGTGTTGACACTGTTGGCTTAACCGCAAGTGGAGAGCATGTTGTTATCAAGGGTCGCGTGATTTCTTCTGACGAGGCTGGTAATGTTTACAAGAATCTCGTTATCCAAGACGAAACAGCGGCAATCACGTTCTCTATTAACCAAAACAGTCTTTACACATTCTATCGACCAGGTCAGGAAATAGTTATCGACGTTACGGACATGTATATCGGTAAATATGCAGGATTGCAGCAGTTTGGTATGCCGGAATATAAGGAGCAATTCGGTTGGCAAACAACATTTATGCCTCTTGAGCATTTCAAACTACACGCTCAGCCTAATGGCATGCCAGAGCCTGACAAAATAAATACTATTGTAACAACGATTGGAGAATTGCCAACAACAAAAGAAGGTATTATCAAGATGCAAAGCCAACTCGTTCGCTTTGAAAACGTTAAGTTTGAAAACGGTGGTAAGGCTACATTCGCTGAAGAAGAGGTGACTAAGTCGCAAAACATCACTGATGGAAATGGAACTATTGCTGTTCGTACAAGCGGTTACGCTAATTTCTATTCAAAGATTCTTCCTGTTGGCGAAGGTTCTGTTACTGGTATTCTTGGATATTTCAATGGCAGTTGGCAGTTGACTTTGCGCTCATACGAAGACTGCGATTTCCCAGAACCTGAAGAAGGCTCTGAATTCAAACCGTTTAGTGTTGCTTCTGCTGTTGCTGCGCAAGGTCAAGGCAAGAGTGGTTGGGTAAAAGGCTATATCGTTGGCGCTTTGGCTCCTGGAAAGTCAGAAATAACTTCAAATAGCGATATTGAATGGAAGGCTCCGTTTACATTGCCTAACACTATCGTTATTGCTGACGCCCCTAATGTTAATGACTATACTAAGTGTATCGTTATGGACTTGGCTCAAGGTTCTGAGTTAAGAGAAAAAGTGAATTTGCCAGTTAATCCTGATAACCTCGGCGCTGAAATATCATTGAAGGGTAACTTGGAAAAGGTTTATGGTATGGCTGGTATTACTGGCAACGGCGGTTCTGCAGGCGAATTTATCTTCACAAGCATTGCTGCCGTAACTTCTATCGATGAAAACTTTGACACATATTCAAACGAAATCAATAATCTTGTTGCTAAAGGCTGGACTTTGCAGAGGGTTAAAGGTAACAAGGACTGGTTCTTGAAGTTTTTTGACAAGGACAACAATACCTATGCTTCTGTTACTGGATTTAAGGGTAAGGCTCCTTTTGATACTTGGTTGATAACTCCTGCTATAAATGTTAGCGGACTTGCTGAAAAGGTGCTTAACTTCCGTGCTCAAGTAAATGGTTATGGTAACAAAACGTCTGTTTTCGAAGTATACGTCCTTACTTCAAACAATCCTGCTGATCCTAACTGTCAGATGACTAAACTTAACGTTAAGTTGCCAGTTGCTCCAGGTTCAGGTTATAGTGAGTGGGTGAACTCTGGTAATATCGACTTGAGTGCTTATTCTGGCAAAATCTGGATTGGTTGGAGATATCAGGCAACAGAAGATGCTGAATATGCAACTTGGTGTATTGACGACGTTCTTGTAGGTAAGAAGGGTGCTGATGCTCCTATCGTTTCTGATAATGACGGTTCAGCCGCGAAACCTTACACTGCCGCAGATATCGTTGGTGGCGTAGCCGGTAATGATGTTTGGGCTACTGGTTATATTGTTGGTTACGCTTCTACATCTGACGCTGCATCTTCTGCTGTGTTCGGCAGCGAAGGGGCAAAGAGACTTAATGTTCTTGTTGCAGACTCTCCAGATGTTAAGGACGTTACTAAATGCTACTCTGTAGGCTTCTCCTCTGGTCCAATCCGCGACGCTCTTAACTTGCAGGATAACCCAAAAATGCTTGGCCAGAAGATTACTGTAAAAGGTGATTTGATGAAAGTATTCGGTATCAATGGCATTAAGGAATTGAAGGAATTTAAGAAGTAAAAATTAGGTAAATTAGTAAATGGGTTGTGTCAATTTTTTGATGCAACCCATTTTTTTGTGAATAGGTAAAATGTTTTGGATATCGTCTGCGCAGTTAGAATAAAATTCACAAACTGCTGTATGAAATTGGCGTAAGGTTAATATAGGGTTTGTTTTTAATCGAGCCACCTCGCACGAGAGCAAAGAGCCAGTTCTTGTAATATTGCAAAAGCGGTAGCAAACGGTTGCCCATAAAATATGTAGCACATTATTACAAATAAAAAAAGACCGAAATAATTCGGTCTTTTTTGCGGTGCGGACGGGACTCGAACCCGCGACCCCATGCGTGACAGGCATGTA
>Tephra_p2__coassemble_2998_pt1 | contig 11860 bp, 11 predicted proteins | sample Tephra_p2__metabat2_high_PE_023 | metagenome-assembled genome bin Tephra_p2
TTAATTTATCTGATGACTCATTCGCCCTCAATTCATTTCTTTCAGTTCTTTCCTTATTTCTGGTTCTTTAGAAAATGATTGGAAATTCTTGTGAGTAATGTTTATTATCCTACTTTCCCTCATGGCTTTTATGATTCCCGTGAGGAAGTCATGACCAGAAGGTATCTCTTCTACCAAAATTCTATCTTTTAAGATAGTATTTTGTGATAATGCATTGACTGTAGTATATGCATCAAGCAGCCACCGACACAATTCACCTTGCCGAAGGGCTTCCGGATTGGATATGTAGTATCGGTAGCCATTTTGCGGGCGACAGTCAATGATGATTCCAAAAGCCATTAGAATGCTTCCTTTCCACCGATCGAAAGTTTGTCTCGGCAGAGGTTTACCATTACTGATGGTCTTGTCACCAATCCACTTCTCATTGAGTTCTTTCAGGGTAAGCCCTTTATCTCCGGCTTTGTATAGAACATTCGCTACCCAAATGTATTTTTCCAAAGTAGTCATGGAACTTTCTTTTTTACATTTGTATACCCTTTTCTTCCACTTCCCGCTGAATAGTTTGTACTTTCTCTTTTATCCAAGCGGCAATTTTTCCCCTTTTTATAGCTAAAAAGTTTGAAGGGGAAATCCAATTGTCATAACCAGTCGGAAGCCATTCAGAGCCGAATGCCCAATAAGCATTAGAGTTCAAATTCAGACAGTTCAATTTCTTTTGTAAAGGTTCCTCTTCCCCGGAATCAATGCCTATATACAAACTTTGCCAATTAGTCTTGTCAGATGTCACTGAAATCCTATACCGTTTCCATGACGACGGCTTAAATCGAATACAACCATCATGCTCCGTATCAAAATTATAATCATTTTCCTCAGCGAATTCTTTTAGTGGATAAATAATATATTGTTCGCGTAAAAGGGTACTGATTTCTGCGCTAGCTTCCATTAATGCGGCGGTAGCTTCCAAATTATTTACCGCCAATTTTGCAATGTCCTTCTTGTCTTCTGTTTCCATATCTTGATTAGTCAGTTGTTTGATAAGATGAATATATTGCTTGATGGTTTCTCGTACCAATGGTTTGTCGTAAGCTAATTGGACACATTTATACAACCAAGTTAGGATATCCCGGCTATATGACAGGCGAATATAATCCAAATGTTGACTGCCAGTAGAAACGTCTCTTGCCTCATGTCCGTCTAAAGTCAAATAGATCAACCGATAACCATCAGAAATCGGGAAATGCGTCTTGCCATAATTGTCATATCTCAAAAGCTGATGCTTTTGATCAGCTGCATAAATCTTGTTTTCTATGATTACCGCATGATTCCCGTCTTCAATAATGATATCCAATCTTCCCCCCTCGTTTTCTGTTGCTTGCCCGATGTGACGTTCTACAATATCCTTTTGATTGACTTTATCCGATTGGATGTAATCCGATTGCTCTTTTATTTGATCAAGTTGCAGGAATTGGCAAAGGAAAGCATTCCCCATGCCATGATTGCCATTGGGATTAAGTAACTCTGCCAGAAAAGAAGAATGCAGTCGTACTTCCTCAGACCATAGTCCAAGCGTATTGAATACATTGAAATATTCGCCTCGTTTTCTTTTCTCCTCATCTTCCTGTTTCGCCTTAGCGTATATAAGTTTGATATTGGATAGTAATGTTTTGATGTTCTCTATATGGTTCATATCTATTGATTTAGTATATCTACGGCAAAAATAGTGATTTATCATATTATTGGGTAAAATAAAGTCCGCTTTCTTTCTAAACAGTATAAAATGCAGCGTCAATACGAAATTCTTCGCCAAGGCTGTTATCAGTTTTAACGCAGAATACGTTTTCGCCGTTTCGATTACCAACAATCAAACGCACCAAATCCATTTCCTCTACAGTTAGTGGATAGTCCATAGAAGAGCTGACACATAGAATACTGGTCGAATGTCTTATCCAGAAAAGAAGATTGTAATTTTCTATCAAGTCACGAAAATAACCGTAACGATTTGTTGTATCATAAACATATAACCACCATCTTTTAATCAAACAATGGTTTGCTTTAAATCAATACTTCAGTAAATTTTTACCGAAGTATTGCCTATAAATAAAGGCACAAAAAATCGGCACAGATACAAGTTATTCACATGTTCTGCGCCGATTAATTCAAATGGGTGTCTATTCTGGCACTTTCTCAGTACCTTTCTCTCACACCTTCATTTTTGTAATCGCTTAACTATTTTGCTAATTCATCAGGATCTTGACCCCATTGCTGGCGAGCAAGACGACGATAGTTGTTATATCTCCATTGAGCATTTTGCTTTGCAGCAGCAAACAATTCTTCTGCCTCGTTAGGGAATTGTTTCATTACAGATGCGAAACGAACTTCACCCTTCAAGAATGCTTCGAAGTTATCCCAGTTTGGCTCCTTGCTATCCAATGAGAAAGGATTCTTTCCTTCATTCTCCAATTCTGGGTTGTAGCGCCACAAGTGCCAGTATCCACATTCAACAGCAGCAGCCTCTTCTGCTTGAGCCTTACCCATACCCTTCTTCAATCCGTGGTTGATACATGGAGCATAAGCAATGATCAATGATGGACCGTCGTAAGCCTCAGCTTCGCGAATAGCCTTAAGAGTTTGTGCTTGGTCTGCGCCCATAGCAATTTGTGCTACGTAAACGTATCCGTATGTTGATGCAATCAAACCAAGGTCTTTTTTACGAACTCTCTTACCTGCTGCAGCAAACTTAGCAATAGCACCTACTGGAGTAGCCTTTGATGCTTGACCACCTGTATTTGAATAAACCTCTGTATCAAGTACAAGAATATTAACGTTCTTACCAGAAGCGATAACGTGATCCAAACCACCGAAGCCTATATCGTATGAAGCACCGTCACCACCAATAATCCATTGACTTCTCTTGACAAGGTGACTCTTAACACCATTCAAACGGTTGCAAACATCGCATTTGTCTTTGTTAGCCTCAATCATTGGAATCAATTTTTCAGCAGCAGCACGACTTGCAGCAGCATCGTTCTTTCCAGCAAGCCATTCTGCACATGCAGCCTTGAATTCTTCTGGAGCATCAGAAGCTACTGCCTCGTTCATTAATACTTCAATACGAGCAACCATCTTTTCATGAGCCAAAGTCATACCAAGACCAAACTCACAGAAATCTTCAAACAAAGAGTTAGCCCATGCTGGACCATAACCTTCCTTATCTGTTGTATAAGGAGTTGATGGAACCGAACCTGAATAGATAGAACTACAACCTGTTGCGTTTGCTACGATTTCGTGATCACCAAACAATTGAGTGATAAGTTTAACGTAAGGAGTTTCACCACAACCAGAGCAAGCACCAGAGAACTCAAACAATGGAGTTGCGAACTGTGAGTTCTTAACGTTAGACTTAACATCAACCAATGCTTGTTTCGATTCAACGTGGTCAACGCAGAAGTCCCAACCCTTTTGAACATCAAGTTGTGATTCAAGAGGCTTCATAACCAATGCCTTGTTACCCTTCTTGCCTGGACATACGTCAACACAGTTGCTACATCCAAGACAGTCAAGAACGTCAACTTGCTGAACGAAACGCATACCTGTAAATGCTTTGCCGATTGCTGGCAATGTTTCATTTTCTGCGAATGGAGATGCAGCCATTTCCTTTTCGTCAAGAACGAATGGACGAATTGCTGCGTGAGGACAAACATAAGCACATTTGTTACACTGGATACAGTTTTCAGCGTCCCATTCTGGAACAAATGCTGCAACACCACGTTTTTCATAACGTGCAGTACCTTGTTGCCATGTACCGTCAGCGATATCCTTAAATGCTGAAACTTTCAACAAGTCGCCATCTTGTGCATTGATAGGACGAACAATTTCGTTGATAAATGCAGGATCATTGTTTTCTGCAACTTCATCATCTGCAAGATTTGCCCAAGCTGGATCAATTGCAAGTTGTGCAAATTCACCACCACGGTCAACCGCAGCAAAGTTCTTGTTTACAACATCTTCACCCTTCTTTCCGTATGACTTAACGATAAACTTCTTCATTTGCTCGATAGCCAAGTCAATAGGAATTACTTCAGTAATGCGGAAGAATGCAGATTGAAGAATTGTGTTTGTTCTGTTACCCAAACCTATTTCTTGTGCAATCTGAGTTGCGTTGATATAGTAAACAGTAATATTGTTTTCTGCAAAGTATCTCTTAACCTTGTTAGGCAAGTGCTTAGCCAACTCTTCCTCTGTCCAAACAGTATTTAAAAGGAATGTACCGTTTTTACGCAAACCACGAGTTACATCATACATGTGCAAGTATGCTTGAACGTGACATGCAACAAAGTTTGGAGTATTAACCAAATATGTTGAACGAATAGGAGTATCTCCAAATCTCAAGTGTGAACAAGTGAAACCACCAGACTTCTTAGAGTCGTATGCGAAGTACGCCTGGCAATATTTATTAGTGTTGTCACCAATAATTTTAACAGAGTTCTTGTTAGCACCTACTGTACCATCTGCACCCAAACCGTAGAATTTTGCTTCAAAGATGCTTTCACCGCCAAGAGCAATTTCTTCTTTTTGTGGAAGTGAAGTGAAAGTTACGTCATCTACTATACCAATAGTAAAGTGATCCTTTGGTTGTGGCAATGCAAGGTTCTCATAAACAGACAAGATTTGAGCAGGAGTTGTATCTTTTGAACCAAGTCCATAACGACCACCTACGATAAGAGGAGCATTTTCTTTGCCATAGAAGCATTCTTTAACATCAAGGAACAAAGGTTCGCCATTTGCACCAGGCTCTTTTGTTCTATCAAGAACTGCAATTCTCTTAGCAGTTGCTGGAACAGCAGCCAAGAAGTGCTTAGCAGAGAATGGACGATACAAGTGAACTGCAACCAAACCAACTTTTTCCCCTTGTGCTCTCAAGTGGTCAATAGCTTCTTGAGCCGCTTGTGTTACAGAACCCATCGCAATGATCACTCTTTCTGCCTCAGGGTCACCATAATAATTAAACAAGCCATATTTGCGGCCAGTGATTTCAGAAATCTTATTCATATATCCTTCTACGATTTCAGGAATTGCATCGTAGAAAGAGTTAGAAGCCTCTCTGTGTTGGAAGAAGTGATCTGGATTTTCTGCCATACCACGAGCAACAGGCTTTTGTGGAGTCAACGCACGAGAGCGGAATTCAGCCAACGCTTCTCTATCAACGAGCGGAGCCAAATCATTTTCTTCAAGCATTTCTATCTTTTGGATTTCGTGTGATGTTCTAAAGCCATCAAAGAAATTCATAAATGGAACACGTGCCTTCAAAGATGCCAAGTGAGCAACACCAGCAAGATCCATTACTTCTTGAACTGAGCCCTCGCACAACATTGCAAAACCTGTCTGACGAGCAGACATGACGTCTTGGTGGTCACCGAAGATACACAAAGCATGAGAAGCAAGTGTTCTTGCAGATACGTGGAAAACGCATGGCAAGTTTTCACCAGCAATCTTATACATGTTCGGAATCATCAAAAGCAAACCTTGCGATGCTGTGTATGTTGTAGTCAATGCACCAGCTTGGAGAGAACCGTGAACTGCACCAGCAGCTCCTGCTTCTGATTGCATTTCTTCTACAAGCACTCTTTCTCCAAAGATGTTTTTGCGACCGGCCGCTGCCCATTCATCTACATACTCAGCCATTGTTGACGACGGTGTGATAGGATAAATCGCAGCCACTTCAGAAAACATATAACTAATGTGTGCTGCTGCTTGGTTACCATCACAAGTCAAGAATTTTTTTTCTTTACTCATATTTGTTAATCAATTAATTGATAAATTTTTCTTTTTCAGAGAACCTATTAATCTTGATTACCTACTGAAAGTTAATCCAATATTCAAGCTCATTTTTTCCGACTGCAAAGTTACAAAAATTTATTCTTACAGCAAAGGAATGAGACAACTAACTTGCCTCATTCCTTAAAATTTATTCGAATTTTTACATTTTAAAATTATAAGGTATCACAAAATTCCACCATTGGAATTTCAATACCTAAAATTGGGATAGATTTGTCTTGCTCAACATTTTTATTATGTTTGTTAAATATGTTAAGTGCATTTTTCATAAATCTATCATAATCGTTCTGGGTATCTCTACGCAGTAGGTCTGTTCTGCCGTAAGGAATCAGTACGTAATTGTCTCCCGGCATTTTAGGTTGCTGGACAAAAAACAGTTTGTATGATGCTTCTTTTAGTTTTGCCTTGCCGTTGTCTTTACTGATTGATACTCGTACCATTGCACCGCCACGGGTATCCGTTGTCCGCATTGCAGATATAAGGTTTCCAAGAGAGTACACTACTAAAACATTTTTCTTATATTTTTCGCTATAGCGCATCTCCATGGGTTGGATAACGTGTGGATGACTTCCAATAACCATATCAACACCTTCATCAACAAGCAAGTTAGCAAGTTCTTCCTGCTCCTTATTCTGTAGGAGTTTATACTCTTCACCCCAATGTATGCAAACAGCAATCATGTCAGGATTTTTGGTCCTGACAAAGGCCAAATCTGTTTTTATTTGCTCCTCGTTGATGTAATTTACGCAAACATCCTTTTGAATAGTAATGCCGTTTGTTCCATAAGTATAGTTCAAGAAAGCCACCTTGCAACCCATTATATCAACTATGTAGGATATGGCCTGCTGGCGTTCCTTTGTATTCCTATAAGTCCCTATATGCGGTATTTTGAACTCATCAAGTTTGTTTAATGTTCGTACAAGCCCAGCATCCCTCCTGTCAAGACAGTGGTTGTTTGCATGCAAAAACAAATCAAATCCGGCTTCTTTAAGCGACAAAGCATACTCATCCGGAGCACTAAAGCATGGGTAACCCTTATATGGAGTTCCACCTAAGGTACACTCAAAATTGACTACCGAATAATCAGCTGAGCTTATGTACGGCTTCAAATATTCAAAGCAGCGCGAATAATCATATCCTGCGCCATTTTTTGCCACGGCTATCTGCCTGTCATGCTGCATTGCATCACCCGCAAAGACTATGGAAATGTCATTGCTTCCTGTAAAAAATTGCAGTATCGATAAGAGACAAGCCAGGAAAGTCATTTATTTGTAAATTTTGTGTTGTGCTGCAAGTAATGTATTTTTCATCAAAGAAACAATTGTCATAGGTCCAACGCCACCAGGAACAGGTGTTATGTATGAACATTTTGGTGCAACGTTTCTGAAATCAACATCACCTTTTAGACGGAAACCACTTTTTGTGTCAGCTGCTGGAACTCTTGTTGTGCCTACGTCGATTATAACAGCGCCTTCTTTGACCATATCTTCTTTCACAAATTCAGGAGAGCCAAGTGCTGCTATAATTATATCCGCCTTCTTACAATGCTCTTTTATATCCTTTGTGCGACTATGACATACTGTTACCGTTGCATCTCCTGGAAACGCTTTTTGCATCATCAAAGACGCAACTGGTTTTCCAACGATATTGCTTCGTCCTAAAACTACGCATTCTGCACCTTTTGTTGGAATTTCATATCTTTTGAGCAATTCAAGGATTCCTTGAGGTGTTGCGGATAGGAAACATGGCAAACCGATTGAAAGACGACCTACATTTATTGGATGAAAACCGTCAACGTCCTTTTTGTAATTGATAGCCTCGATAATCTTTTGTTCATCAATGTGCTTTGGCAAGGGAAGCTGAACGATAAATCCGTCAATATCCGAATTATTGTTCAACTCATCAATTGTTTTAAGCAGCTGTTCCTCTGTAACATCATCTTCAAAGCGAATGACTGTTGATTTAAAACCACATTGCTCACATGTTTTCACTTTATGAGCAACATAGGTCTCACTTCATGGCCAACAAGCACGGCTGCCAAATGAGGCTGCTTTTCTCCATTTTGGAGCATAGTTTTCACTTCTTCTGCAATCTCTTGCTTTACTACATCAGCAATCTTTTTACCATCTATTAATTCCATTAGAGTAGATTTTAGTTTTCCTCTGCAAATTTACTTCAATTAGGGTGTATTTGAAAACTAATTAATAATTTTTTGCATCACCTTAAATAATCAAAGAAATAACCTCTTTTTTTAATTGTTCATACGTTGCCACTGGATTATCTGCATGAACAAAATTTATTTCACCGTTTTTATCTGCTATAAAAACATGAGGTATAGTATTTGGAGCAAACAAATGAAACACACCCCTATCAGACTGAACAGAATAAGGTATAGTCAGATTATTATCCTCCCAATAACCTTCTAACTTTTTAGAATCCTCACCTGTTCCTATTGCGACAAACGTCACTTTGTCACCAAATTCCTCAAACACCTGCTGTATAGCTGGGAAGCCGTCACTACAATCAGGGCACTCGGTATGAAAAAATACTATCAAACTTACCCTACCTAATAAAGTCTCATTACTCACTACCGAATTATCGTTCATTACAACACTGAACTTCGGCAACTTATCACCAGGCTTCAATTCAACACTTCCTTCTTCCTGGTTTTCAGTAACGCAACCAAGGAGTAATATTGATAAAAGCGATAGAAGTATTTTGTTCATTTATACTATTTTTAATTTCCTATTTTAAATCTCGAATATATTGCTTCAGCGCACTTTTCTCCATCCATCGCAGCCGAAACAATACCACCAGCATAACCAGCTCCCTCACCACAAGGATAAAGCCCTTCTATTTCAATATGATTAAAACTTTCCTTATTTCGAGGCACTCTGACAGGAGACGAAGTTCTTGACTCTACACCAATTACAATAGCATCATTAGTCAAAAAGCCTTTTCTTATGGCTCCAAACTTTTTAAAACCTTCCCGCAATCTATTTCCTATAAACGGCGGTAACCATATATCAAGCCTTGACGGGTGGACTCCAGGCGGATATGAAGAGCGAGGCAAATCACTTGATGCCTTTCCTTTTACAAAATCAAGCATCCGCTGAGCGCCCGCATTAAGCGTGCAACCTGCCTGCTCATAACAAAGTTTTTCCAACCACTCCTGGAATGCCATAACTTTCAAATTCCCAAACTTATTAAATTCTTTAGGCAAATCCTCAGGCAAAATTTCAACTACCATACCTGAATTAGACCACATAGTACCACGATTTGACGGTGACATACCATTAACCACTAATTGATTTGGCCCGCTTGAAGCAGGAACGACAACGCCTCCCGGACACATACAAAAGGAATACACTCCTCTTCCATCTACCTGAGTAACAAACGAATATTCCGCTGCTGGCAAATATTTTCCTCTTCCTTCCTTTGTATGATATTGTATTTGATCAATTAAATGCTGAGGATGCTCCAAACGCACCCCAACAGCAATTCCTTTAGCCTCAATTGCAATCTTTTCAGAATCCAACAACCTATAAACATCCCTTGCTGAATGTCCAGTTGCAAGAATTACTGGACCACTATACCTCTCTCCATTTGAGCAACCTATTCCAACTATCTTGCTATCTTCATATATGAATTTATCAAATAGCGTTGAGAAATGCACTTCTCCTCCACTCTTGATAATCTGCTCTCGCATACTTTTGATAATTTTAGGCAACTTGTCTGAACCAATATGCGGATGGGCATCAACCAAAATATCATCAGAGGCTCCAAACTGATTGAAAATCTGTAAAATACGGTTTACTTCACCCCTCTTTTTACTACGAGTATAAAGTTTTCCATCTGAATAAGCGCCTGCTCCTCCTTCTCCAAAACTGTAATTAGAATTCACATCAACATTACCAGTTCTTGATATTTGCGCCAAATCAAATTTGCGTTCATCAACAGGCTTTCCTCTTTCAACAACAATAGGCCTTAAACCGAGTTCTATAAGTCTTAAAGCAGCAAACAATCCTGCAGGACCCGCACCAACAACAACCACCGACGAAGCATTGCTAACGTCACCATACTGATATGGTTCATATAGAGCCATTGACTTAGGGACTTCATCAAGAAAGCACCTTACCGTTAAATTTACCGCAATGTTTTTTTGACGAGCATCAATAGACCGCTTAATAATCTTAATGCCTTTAAACCTTTCTAAGGCAATGCGTTCCTGTCGCGAAATCAGCCTTGTCAATTTGGCAGTATCAGCAGCGATATCAGGTGTGGTTCGCAATATATAGTCTTCAAACATAAATAATCTAATTTTAGTCAAAGTTAATCAATTATCCACAAAATGACAATATAACTTGGTTTATTTCTTACAAAATAACTAATTTTGCAACCATAAATTTAGCATTATGACAATTGGAGCATTATTTGATTTAGACGGCGTTGTTGTTGACAGCGAAACAATATATACTCAAGTTTGGAACGATATAGATAAAATATACCCATCAGGGATAGAGAATTTTGCATATATCATCAAAGGAAATACCCTTGAAAAAATATTAGGAACATATTACCAAGACAAAGATATTCAAGAAAAAATCATACAAATCATCAAAGATTCTGAAAAGGAAATGAAATACATTCCTTTTGATGAGGCTATTAGATTCATTACAGAATTAAAAGAAGCAGGCATAAAGTGTGCAATGGTAACAAGCAGTTCCCAAAGAAAGGTTGACCACCTATATGAGCAGAATCCATTTTTTAAAGATTTATTCGATGCTGTCATAACTGGAGATGTTGTTACCCATTCCAAGCCAAACCCTGAACCGTTTATATTAGGAGCAAAGGCCCTTGGCATTGACCCCAAAGATTGCATTGTCTTCGAAGATAGCCTTTCTGGCATTCAGGCAGGAAAAGCAGCGGGATCAACAGTTGTCGGACTTGCAACAACATTAAAATTTGAAGACATAAATGGAAAAGCCCATAAAACCATAAATGATTTTACAGGCTTCCATTTATCTGATGTTTTATCAGCAATGAATATTAGCAGGCTTTAAAACTCATATCCAAACCTTTAACAGAGTGTGTTAAGGCTCCAACAGAAATAAAGTCAACACCACACTCTCCATATTCTCTCAACGTTTTGAAAGTAATGCCACCAGATGACTCTGTCTCATATCTGCCAGCAATAATTTCAACGGCTTTTTTGGTATCAGCAGGAGTGAAATTGTCAAGCATAATGCGATCAATTCCTCCTGTTTCGATAGCCTCATTCAATTCTTCAAAGTTTCTCACTTCGATTTCAATCTTCATTCCGTCTTTGTGATTATCTTTGATATACTGTTTAGCCTTAGTAATAGCAGCCTTGATACCGCCAGCAAAATCAACGTGATTGTCCTTTAACAAAATCATATCAAACAAGCCGATACGGTGATTGCATCCGCCACCAATTTTAACAGCTTCTTTTTCAAGCATTCGCAAGCCTGGAGTCGTCTTTCGAGTATCCAAAACCTTAGTCTTCAATCCTTCCAATTCTGCTGCATATTTTGCTGTCATTGTTGCAATACCACTCATTCTCTGCATAATATTAAGCATCAATCTTTCTGTTTGCAACAAAGAGCGAACTTTACCCTCAACGACGAAAGCTATATCACCAGGTTTTACTTTTTCACCATCATGGATAAAAACTTCAACTTTCAAAGTTGGGTCGAATTTTTTAAACACCTTCAACGCGATATCAACACCTGCAATAATACCTTCTTCTTTAATAAGCAAATGTTGCTTACCCATTTCCTCTTCTGGAATACAGCACAATGTTGTGTGGTCTCCATCACCAATATCTTCAGCAAATGCAAGATTCAGCAAGTCATCAATTAATTCTTCTTTTGTCTTCATATAGATACTTTTTGATTATTTTTTTCTAATTTTGTAATGATACTGCAAATTTAGAAATTTAATTGTACATAATATATGAAAATCTCCCTTTTTGTTGTCGGAAAAACAGTGCACAGTTACATAA
>Tephra_p2__coassemble_3141_pt1 | contig 10776 bp, 9 predicted proteins | sample Tephra_p2__metabat2_high_PE_023 | metagenome-assembled genome bin Tephra_p2
CACAAATGATTAAAATTCCACAAGAGATTGCTGGACAGAAGATTTCAGGCAAAGTGATGGCAGCGGTAGTAATTGAAGCGGATGGTACTGTAAGCAAGATTGAAATTACAAGTTCTCCACATCCTATTTTAAGCGAAACTGTAACAGATTGCATATACCGCATGAAGTTTATACCAGCTAAATATGCCGGCGAATGCGTTGCATCCGTTGCCATTATTCCTGTATCATTTTGATTATAAACACAATATCACCATTCACCATGAGAAGATTATTATCAACCGTCCTGCTAGCATGTCTCGTACTGGGAGCATGGGCACAAAACAAGACGAAAATGACAGAAGAAGAGAAAAAAAAGACCATGGAAGGACTTGAAGCGCTCTATCAGTTAGAGACAGGAGCGGCATTCGGCGAACTTGGTTCATTGTCAGGAAACAAAGAGTTCAAACTGTATAGACTCCCTTGGGAGGAATGGGCGGGCAAATTCAAATACGCAACAGGAGGTCTGCTAGTATTATTAAGGTGCTTTAACAAGGCATTCATAGAGCCTAACAAGGATTCTTCTATCTTCTGTAACCTAATGCTAAGAGGCAAATTTGAAGATTTATCTTCAAATTTCGACATTCGGAAAGAATCCGAACTGTGGATGTTTGATCATCAGGATGAGAACGGGAACTTCACGGGATTCCGCAAATACCTTTTCTTCGACCTGGAGACTGATTTACAGATTCATCTGACGGATAAGCAGGGTAAACCGATCTATATATATCCGGATGAAAATCTCTATCTGCTTGAGGGCGGATACAAAGCCCAGAACAAAGATACATTAAATATATGGTACGGGTTGCAGATACCGTTAACTGCCCCTTATCAGGAAATTGCAGGAGGACACATCTCCTTGTCTTTCTATATGCCTGAGAAATACAACCGCATCACAGTACCCATTAAGGAATTTGGAAACAAACCTGTACAGGTGACTTGGGGCAGCATGACTTTTTCCATAGAAAAGGTTGACAGCAACGGCTTCATCATTTCCACAGAAGCAGAGAAGATCGACAAACTGAGACGCATGGGTTGCCTTTATCACAGAGACGGTAACTGGTACGAGCCGTCCTCTCAATCAGCCATAACAGGAGATTTGGACAAGATTCTGAAAAATAGTATAGGGAAAATCTCGTTTGAAGAGTGGTTGAAAAGAAAAAACATTGACCCGAACAACCTGGAAGAGACTAAGGAACACTATATGGAAGATGAAGTTTCAGAGGTAAATGACGGAACAGACGCTACCGGAGTTATGGGAAAGCACTACACGGTTGCCTTGCAGGGGGATAGTCTGTTGCTCTATATGCCGGATGAAAAGAAACGGAAAATTGCAGAGATAACTGCATTTGCCCCATCGGAAGGCAAAGCATCGCGATTATTAATCAACCACGAGCGATGTAGTGAACTTATAGAATGGTTGTGCTCAGAGAAATCACCTGACAATACAAAGCAGACCGAACCGGAAGAGATGGAGGAAGTGGATTATTTCAGTCCTGATTTACAGCCAGCCAAGCCCATCAACCCGCAGACAGGAATGCCGGACGATTGGAACATGGTCATGGAACGATTGCTCAGGAAGCCCGAAGAGGCCGTCGAGCAAGGAATTACAGTAAGAATGACGGCGGAAATAACCATCGGAACTGACGGCGTTGCCAGCAACGTAAAAATAGACGGAGCCCCCCACCCGCTATTGAAAAAAGCGGTCTGCGACTGCCTCTACGGCATAAAGTATGTCCCGGCAAAATTGAATGGAAAGGCGATCCCCTTTGTCTTTTCACTCCCAGTCATTTTTAACTGACCAAGCCTATGAAAGGATATATCCTGATAAATCTCGGAAGAAACAGGAGCTGACCATTTATTATAAAAAGGACGAATATGAAAATTAAAACACTTATCATCATTGGATTGACAGCATTTTTATGCTTATTCGGCGCAACAGCCCATGCACAATCAGACAAACAGATTATCATCATGGATAACCCGGACTATGACATAGATGTGGAACGTTTTTGCTCTCCATATATTGATTTCGATAATCCCAAAGAGACCAGCAAAGAAGTAAACTATCGCTATGTGAAATACACACAAAACATGAACGTTTCGTTTTCTGAGAGATATCCGATTTTAGTATATTATATAAGTATGGACAGTCTTGCTACCAAGAAAGCAACTTTTTGTGATACCGATTTTGGAAAACTGAATTTGATAACCAATGCACAAGGCAAATTAATATCGGTAGCTTGCGAAACGAAGATGAACAAAACAAGCTTCGAGAAACTGGTAGAAGCTGCCAGGCAGAAATATGGTAAACCTGCCCTGCAGAAAGCAGAAACAGGTAAAGACGAACTTAAAAAGATTCTGATAAACTCGATGGTATCAAAGGGCAAGGACATACCCGTGTATCTTTGGAAACCGGATGACGAATATATAGGACTGTTCATGGAAGGCGAGGATGTCGTAAAGCTCTTCCGGGCAAAAAAAGAATTTGAGGATTTACTCATCAAAGTAAATGGTCCTTACATTGAGGCTAAGGAGGAATGGCAAAAATTTAAGGAAGAAATTCTGGAGTTATAAATATCAGGTTAAAATTAAAGACGAAAAGCAGACAGTGTGTCATAATTGCAAAGTACTTCGTTCCTTTCGAAAATTTGCCCACAGTCATTTACTATTAGCAAACTCCTGCTAACCTTATTCTCAGTGCCTTGCATTATATCAGTCATAACGCACAGAAAGAGGGGTTGCATCAAAAATTTATTTTGACACAACCCCTACTAAAAAGTTATTAATTTTATCCTAATATTAAGAATTAACTTATATAACGCTTATTTAGGACAAATCATATTCACTAACTGAATATTACCAATTATGCTTTTACGCGACCTACGTAAGAACCTTCGCGAGTGTCAACCTCGATAACCTCACCTTCGTTGATAAACAAAGGAACGCGTACTTCTGCACCTGTTTCAACTGTTGCAGGTTTCAATGTGTTTGTTGCTGTATCGCCTTTCAAACCCGGTTCTGTGTAAGTAATCTTCAATTGTGTCTTTACTGGCATCTCAGCATAGAGAACGGTTTCTGTTGTAGCATCAGCAACAACTTCCACTACGTCACCTTCTTTCATGAAGTCAACACCGGTAATCATATCCTTTTGAATAGGAATTTGCTCGTATGTTTCCTGATTCATAAAAATATAATCTGTACCTTCCTGGTATAGGTATTGGTACGGACGGCGCTCAACTCTTACATCCTCCAACTTTTCACCGATGTTGAAACGACGTTCCAATACATAACCGTCAACAACGTCTTTCAACTTTGTACGCATAAAGGTATTACCTTTACCTGGCTTTACGTGAAGGAATTCAATAACAAAATACAATTTGCCATCCATGCGGATGCAAGTTCCGTTCTTAATATCTTGAGCGTTAATCATAAAATATAATTATATTGTTTAAAATCTTATTAACGATTGCAAAGGTACCAATTATTTTCCACATAATCAGTACCATTTGCCGTTTTTTATCCCTAATTTCTGCCAAAATGGAGAAATTATAGCCTTATTCCATACTTTTCTATTCTGTTTTCAAGCATTCCTTTTGGCAAGAACTTTCCAAGCACTGAAACTATTGTATTGAGCATCCTCTCTCTTATATAGTCATCTTTTATGTAGAGAGAAACCCTTCGCTGCGACAAGTAGTCGCCTTCAATTCGTCTTACATTGGCTCGCTGACCCTCACTCAAAAATGGCAAATGCATTTCTGGAATAATAGTAAATCCTCCATTAATATCAACTATTCGTATCAGAGTTTCAATACTGCCTGCTTCATATATATGACGTCCTTTTGCACGTGCCTTACAGAAACTGAAAGCACTTTCTCGTAGGCACTGTGCCTCCTTCATTATCCACATATTCTCATGCTCAAGATTTTCCGGCTTGAAGACTGGCAATTTCCTCCAACAGTTCTCCGAAAGATAAACATAAAATTTCTCCTTATATAATGGTATTTCTGTTACTCCTTTATAAACATTACCGCTTATTGCTAAACCTGCATCTAACTCCCCACGCAACAAAGCATCTGCCATAGCATCTGCTTTCATCTCCGAAATAGAAAGATTTATATCAGAATAGTCTTTTATATAATTCTTGATAAAGTCTGGCAATATATATGGTGCAATGGTAGGACCTACAGAAATTGACAAATCTCCGGAAACCCCGCCTTTACTCTCTACAACGAGTTCTTCTATTCGACCAGCCTCAACAATAGTCTTCTCTGCCTGTTGGATTATCTTCTCTCCTATCGACGTTGGCTCTACTTTCTTATTGGTTCGCTCGAATATCTTCACATCAAGTTCTTCTTCCAACTTAACAAGCATAGCACTTAATGTTGGCTGCGAGATTCCACAAGCATCCGCTGCCTTAGCAAAACTGCGGTAACGATTTATTTCAACTATGTATCTTAACTGCTGTAATGTCATATCAATAGATTTTATCTATACAAAGATAAGAAATATCATTCGTTTATCAATTAAAAACAAACTAAATTTGCATTAGAAATAAAACAAAAAATATGGCAACAAAGAGATTTCACAGATACATGGCGAAAAAGGGATTTCCCCTCTACTGGCTACTATTAGGCTACCTGGTCTTGGGTTACTTCTACCCTATTATCGGACTGATAGCATTAATCTGCATGATCGCACCGGTAACGGTTTCAATCTGGAAAGGCAGATGGTGGTGCGGCAACGCTTGCCCGAGAGGAAACTTCTACGACAAGATATTATCAAAATACTCTCCTCATAGACCTATTCCAAAATTTGTCAGGACTTTTGGCTTTCGGTTGTTTATGGTATTTTTTATATTTACGATGTTCACAGTACAAATGTACTTCGCGTGGGGAGATTGGAACGCAATGGGGCGAGTATTTTGGAATATCATCCTTATAACAACAATCGTCGGTATTATCCTCTCTTTCATCTACGCTCCGAGAACATGGTGCTCGTTCTGCCCGATGGGAACACTATCTTCCTGGGTGGCTCCAAAAGAAGGTAAACTGCCAAATGGGTATAAGAGCATACACGTAAGCAGCACTTGCCAAATGAAATGCAAAAGTTGCGCAAGATTTTGCCCAATGCAACTGACGCCTTACGACAGCAGAGGACAGGAAAACGGGTACCTACACCCTGACTGCATAAAGTGCGGACAATGCGTAACTGCCTGCCCTATAAAGATTATGGAACTGAAAAAATAAAGAAATAATAATAACAAAATAAAATTAGAAATTATGGAAAATATTCAAACTTACCTACCGTATCTTCGCGGTTATGACTTTACTGGAATGCCAGTTATCATCGACTTCTACGCAACATGGTGTGGACCTTGCAGAAATCTCGCTCCTCACGTTGAAAAACTCGCAGCAGAATATGAAGGACGAGTGAAAGTTTTGAAAGTGGACGTTGACAAAAACGAGCAACTTGCAATGGCAGCAAGAATCCAGTCAATCCCAACGCTCTTCTTCATCGACAAGGAAGGAAACATTGAGCGCCACGTTGGAGGTCTTCCATTCGGGAAACTCGCAGAAAAAGCGGACGAACTCCTAAAATAGCACCTCAGCAAATAGCAATCAATCTTAATAACCAACCCCTCGGCACTTCAAACACCGAGGGGTTTTTATTTTATAGTTAGAATAACATTTTATCAAAACATTTATTATCAACACTTACCGTTAAAAACATTTTCCGCAGATTGCGGGAAACCAACAATCTGCGGAAAACCTTTTATTATCGCCCATGAGGGGGCATTATCAATAATTTGTATTGACGCCGGTATCCATTCCGCCTGATTTGAGGCTGCGGCCCAATTTCTTGAAGCCCTTACCGAAGTTCATTCTATAAACAAGGCTAAGGAATATCTGGTTAGGATTATTCAACCTGGTACTTGAACTATACGGACGAACGTCTGACAAGTCAAAACTATGATAGTTGCTGCCTTGCTTTGTAAAGAGGTTCACGGCAAACAATCTGACAAACAAGTTATTCCAGCGGTACTGAACTTGAACCATATTTGATCTCTCGTTTCTTGAAAATGTTGTTCCGGAAAGGTTGTATTGCGGCTTGATGATGTAGTTCGCACTAATTGTCCATGCTCCGAAGTATAGACCGCCACTTACGCCAGCATACAGTCTCTTGTCAGAAAACTTCTGCCTTGAACCGTCGGCAAGACTCTTTTTATGTATCGTATAATCGTCCCAACCTATTTGACCATAGATTGAGAAATGGTTAAGAATATTGTTGAAACCCAAATCCAACTGAAGGTTAATTCTGTCATCACGCAAACCATTGACCGGCTTAGACAGGAACATATTCCTATATGGTTCCAAGACACCTGTAGCAGTTTTCGGAATATACTGAAAATCCCTTAAAATCGGGTCATTAGTGCGGCTATGGCTAACCCAGAAAGTCCCAGTAAACTTTTTATAATTACCACGTATATACAAGCGGTTGCGGTACCAAACGGACGGTTTAAGGTTCATATTACCCATACTGACTTCTATATCATCTACCAAAGTAGGCACTTCCGACTGCTGGTTGAATGAAGGCATTGAAGGATCATACATAAAGAGATAGTTGAACGACAAGAATCTCTTTATTCGGTAGTTAAGATTGATATTACCTTTAAAGCGAGTAGCATTCATTGTCCTTACTCCGTCAGAACTATGCTGATATACACCTCCAACGCCGACTGTATATCCCAAATCCTTAAATCTACCGGTAACAGACCCATAGAAGTACATTTTATTGAAATCCAACACAGGTCTATTAATCACCCCATTCTCACGTTGCTCATTCTCGGCACGGTTGTAATTATCCTGAATACCAAACTTTGCAGTAACATTCTTAAATTGCTTGGAGTACATAATTTCACCTCCAACAGCCTTTGATTTATTGGCAGTAGTTGTATAAATCCCATACACATCATTTCCTGACGCATCAGTATCAAGATAATCACGGACATAATCACCGTCATTATATCGGCCATTCGCAAGTATTTCAAGCATATTGCCTTTTTTAAACTGCTTTCTGAAGAAAAGAGAAACACTTGGAGCTTTAAATTCACTTGACCAAATCAAACGGTTATTCACCTTTGTTTCTGCTTCTTTTTTTGTTATTTTGCTTGAAAAAGTTGTACGATAAGAGTCAGTTAACGCACCGCTCAAATCGATGGAGAACATTGTATTAGCACTGTGCATATACGTATAGCCTAAATTAATGCCATTGTCGGTATATCTCATTCCACTTGGTAATCCTACCTGAGTCTTTACAAAGTCACCGTCCTCACTGCCAATATAACGGGCGGAAGAACTGATTTCCTGCTTTTTATAATCACGCCATTGGATGCCGTAATTGATATTCCATTCCGACTTTTTGTTATAGTATGTAGCCGCAACATTTCCGTTAATGGCACCGGTATTAAGCGAACTCATTCCGGAAAGCATTATCGAGCCTCCGTCCCGGCGAGGCTTGGTAACAAAATTGATAACGTATGAATTGTGGCGGATATCAGGACTGTCAAAATACTCCACCTTCAGAATGTCGTTAGGATTCAATCCGTTAAACTTCATCATATCAACGGCTTTCCCGTTAATCTTGATTATCGGTGTTCTGTTGTCAACGGTAATCTTATTCAATTCCTCAACGACTGCCAGACCCGGCATATTCATCTTCAAAGCATTTAGCAACGACAACGAAGTTGCAGCCCTTTCTACCTCTCCGCGGGAAGGAATAACGATATATCTGTCAGGTTTTTGCACAACCGCATCTGCAACCACCTCAACCTCATCCAACTCTACCGAACGAGGTTTTAACGCAATTGTTCCTATATCAAGAGTCTCAATATCAGAACCGGCAACCTGCAAATATACAGGCTCCATTTTTCCATACTGAACTTCAATAATAACTCTCGGCTCATTAATCTCGCAGGTAAGGAAGCGACCGTTCTGGTCAGACTCAATGCCTGCAACAACTTTCATGGTATCATTTCGGGCGATAATAACTGCCTTTCTTATAGGCTTGCCGTCACTGTCCGTAATGCGACCCGTAATATTATACGCAAACGCCGCTACACTTGACAGCAACGAGCATAAAATAAAAAGTACTCTTAGCTTGTTCATCTGAAATTTAAAATTTGTTTTTCGTATATTGAATTAATCACACAAATATAGCATTAATTATGCCACTAACAAACAGCATAATGGGGGGGGCGAAATTTAACAAATTTTAAAAGCATAAACTATCAATAATTTATCAAGATACAACTTTAATATTCAACATCAACACCAGTATCAATGCCTTTATTCTGCAAAGTTCTGTTAGCACGATTATAAGACTTGCCTAAATCTATTCTATACACGAAATTAAGTTCTACCAAATTAGCATAGTCCTTTATATAAAAAGAATTGAATATCGGATGCACCTTTGAAGGGGTACTGATTTTCTGCAGGAAGCCACGCTTGGTAAAGGCATTTACAACCCTTGCTCCAAAAGAAAAACCTCTCCACCTATATTTTACTCCGAAATAGTCATAACGTATATCCCTGCAAAAAGAACGACCATCTAAACTATAGCGAGGAGCAATTGCATAGTTAGCATATATGGTCCATTTACCAAAATAGGCATTAGCACTGATACTCGCATAGACCTTATCCAATGAATTATCCTCATTGGTTTCAGAAACCGAATACTTATCCCAACCCACAGATGCAGATAGAGTCAAATGGTTAAATAAATTTTGGTAACTCAAATCAACTTGAACATTAATATTGTCAGTATAGTTACCATTTTCTATTCTATGAATAAACATCTGGTAATATTTACTCGCGGGATCACTATCATAATGCCAAACAGAATTTATCGGGTCGTTAGTTCTACTATAACTACCCCAAGCAGTTGCGTAAAAATTACCTGTGTTATATCTCAAATACAAACGATGTCGCTGATAGGTACTCGGCTTTATATACAAGTTACCCATTTGAACAGAAATATCATCTATTGTATGCACATCATCATTCATAACAGACAAAGACGGCATTTCCGGACTATACATATAAAGATAATTTGCATTCCAATGATTATTAAAACGAAAATTCAATGTTGCTGTCGCCTTAAATTTCAAATACGACTCACCTCCAGACATTCCCTTGCTATGGAAATATTTACCGCCAGCACTTACTGTATAACCCAATTTCTTCCATTTACCAGCAAGGTCGCCATAAAAATAGAGATTATCTCGTGTGAGATTATCCTGCTCAAATGGAGAATCATTTTCAGAATATTTATTTTCTGCATAATTTCGCTTATAGTTTACACCATATCTTGTTGTAACATTCTTAAATGCCAAAGTATATAATGCCTCAGCCGCCAAAGCCCAACTGTCATTTTTTGTTGAATTAACCTGACTGTAGTTTTCTTTTGAATCATCATTATATAAGTAATGCATTTGCCGAGAATAATCACCATTAGAAAGCGTGCCAATGGCGTTTAACTCAAGTGACTGCTTCTCAGATATGTTTTTTCTAAAATATAAATCAATTGATGGTGATTTGACTTTTGTTTCATTCGGATTTTATTTGTCAAATAGTTTTCGCTCTGTTCCTATCCGTTCTTCTATAGCATTATAATTTCTGGCTTTTACATCTTTAACACTTAAATTCAAATTCGCTGAGAACATTGTGCTTAAATCATACATATAGGTATAGCCCAATGTTAAAGCATTGCTGAAATCACGGGCATAAGATGGGCGACCAATTTGGTTACGAAAGATTGTTTTATCACGTCCTATATACTGCTCGTTAATATCCGTAAACTGTTTTTTTCTCTTATGCCAGTTATTACCATACATTAAAGACCACTCTGACTTTTTATAATGATAAGAGCCTGAAACTGTTACATTAGAACGCAATGCAGTAACAGCCTCATCAAGCATTACCATAACAGAGCCACCCTCTTGGCGCGGTTTCATAACAAAATTAATGACGCCGGAAACGCCTCTATCTGCATACCGAATATCTGGAGTATTTCTGTATTCAACTCGCAATATTTCTCTATGATTCAACCCTTCAACCTTAGAAAAAGGCTCTTCTTTACCATTAATTTGGAAAACTACTGAACCGCCATCTACAAGCACTTGCTTTAATCCTTCATTCACCTGCAAGCCAGGCATCTTTACTTTCATTTCACTTAACAGATTTAATGATGCAGAAGCCCTTTCTAGTTCTTTTACTGATGGTATAAGCACATATTTGTCAACCTTTTCAATCACACGACTGGCAGAGACAACCACCTCTTCCAACTCCTTGCTTCTTGGTGACAATTTAATTTCCCCCATATAATAATCACCATCTATATAGTCTAATGAAATACGTTGCGATTCATAACCTGTGTACGTCAACTCTATACAAGCATAGGTGTCTTTTACTCCTCCAAATGAGAACCAACCATTTCCATTTGTAGATGTCTGCATTACGACTTGTGTAGAATCGCCAAGTAGTGACACATTGACACCAGCCAATGCTTCTTTTGTTTGCTCGTCTATTATAACTCCAGACAGTCCCTGTGCACTCGCTATAACTGCACTAAGGCTTAAAAACATTAATAAAAATAATTTTTTCATGTTATGAATTTTGAACAAATTTATAATAAAAATGAATTTTGAACAAAAATTTGCAAATTATTATTGCATTTTTA
>Tephra_p2__coassemble_3939_pt1 | contig 7391 bp, 9 predicted proteins | sample Tephra_p2__metabat2_high_PE_023 | metagenome-assembled genome bin Tephra_p2
GGACCAAATTTATTTAGTAATTATAATTTTTAACTCGCCCTCTAATTTTTAGTGGACACTAGTGAGATTATATATAACTGAAAGATTATTCTATTTATGTTATAAATCAAAATTGAATAATTATGAAAATATTGCTAATACTATCGTTTGTGGCGATAATTGTCGTTTCTATCTGTTTTGCCTATATTGTAAAACGACTTACAGAATAATCAGACCACATGAAGAGAATGGGCTTTCCATTCTCTTTAATTATTACCAATAGGACTCCATACCGTTATCTTCACAATATTTTTTGCAATAATTTACAAAAGTAATAGAGTCAACATATATCTCAATTCCTTGTTCGTTCTCTATGATGAATCTATCTTCAACTAATATAGAATCACATGGAATTTTACTATCCAAATAAGAGTTATCATCGTCACTATTAGTGCAACTCCACACACCTAACAGTAATAAAACTGCTATGAAATAAAATATCTTTCTCATCTTACTTTGGTTTTTATAAAGATTATATCTTTGATTTAGTATTTTCTAATACAAAAGTAACAACCTACACAATAATGTTATAATGTTTTCTTTATTTTTTATTGCGTAGGTGCTACTTTTTCTTGGCACAGTCTTTGCTGCATGAATTGGCTCAACGCTCTGAAAGGAGAATAAAAGCCCATCGTTACAGATTTGAACTGAAAATTTAAATTTGGTGTACGATGAGAAAATCTACAGTCAAAAAGCAAGTCTTTGTTAATGCCTACAAACGTGTTCGTTTTGGCAAAGAAGAAAAAGTCAGACAACACTGGCGTAGGTTTCCACAACGATGAGCTTTATATCTCTTTGACAGTTCAGATAAAATAGAACTGTTTTATTCTATATCATTTATTTATTTGATTGTAAGTTTCAATAATAAACTATCTTTGCAGTGACTTTCCTTAGATAATCAAATTTTTAATTTTAAACAGTAATGAATGCAAGTAAAAATTTCAAAAGGAACATTCTCATTTGAGTTAAAGATTTCCTTTAGAGAAATATTGGCATTTGTCATGCTAATGCTTTAAGAAGTTAGAACTGTGTGACAGTTTAGATACTACTAAATCCATAAGATTGTAATTAAAAATAAAGATTATCGCCTCTGCTCTTGCAGAGGTTTCTTATTTGTCCTGCAAAGATAGTTATGTTTTTATCCTCCTACATATCCGTCATTGTTATCATAGAAGAATATTAGATATGTTAGTGTTCCGCTATACCAATGGTATTCTTCTGGATATATTAATTCTTCAATATATTCAGGATTAGATGCAAATATTGCATTAAGAATTTCTGCGATTAAATATAGAGATACAATGCTGATACCTAATATCTTTAAAATTTTCTTCATTTTCCTGTAAATCTAAAATATTTATGTATTCCAGTAAAATCACCTCCTGCATTTGGTTCAAGAAACACAGATAAAGGTTTTTGTTTTTTATATCCAGTTTCTAAGTTTTGAGTTCCGTTAGAATAATTTACCAATGTATCTCCATTAACTACACTATCAAACATTACTGCATGATTGGGTCGATTATTTTTATCAGATAACATGATAATATCTCCGGGGAGAACTTCTTTTTGAGAAATTTCTTTAAATCCATATCTTTTTGGATTTGCAACAAATTCTCTATTTATAGAACCAGTTGATTTTGGGTTATAAAAACTTGTAACCGTATTTAAACAGGTATGTCCTACACAGTTCTCTTTTAATTTTTGCCACCAATTTAAATCAATAGCATTATCAAAACTTACTATAGGACTTGTTGCTCGTCTGCTCCTATTTAATGCTAATCTCCTATAATCATTAGCATCGGGAGTAATTACAACTTCTGGAATATTCACAAAAGCTGTTCTTACCGTATTTAATTCGGGGTCATATCCAAGTCGATATTTAAACTTAACTTGATCTCCTCCTTTATATTTAGGTATTAATTTCATTACTTACATAATTAATTAATTTGGTATACACATTTGGATTTTTTGAAATTAAAATCTCCATTGTTGAAAATGTACTCGACTTTGCAAATAATTTAAGTTGTGATCATTGGAATATGCTTCTTTCTCAAAAGAGATGTTCTTATAAGCCTTATGCCAGTTCCTGTGATGAATATATCTTACAACCCATTCAATAAAATATAATATGTAAAATCCTATGAACAGTAATTCTCGCTGTTGAGCTGTATGAATACGTTCATGATTTATAACATATTTATCTATCCAAGAAATATCTCTTGCCCAGAATGAACCGAACAAATTAACACATATTCCTTTTGGAATTAATTTGCTTTGAATTATCATATCATAAAGGAATCATACTGTATAAAAATCTCGTAATCTCAAATAAAACGATTAATCCGTTCTTCGCAAAATCCCTCTTCTCGTAGTATCTTCCTTAGATAATCAGCATGCACAAAACCTACTCCCTTATGCCATTCGTATCCATTAGTGTCTTTTCTGTCAGCAGTAAATCTGACATTTTTAGAAATTACATGCGAGACTGGCTCTTCTTCATGTACACAAGATTTTATCGATTCAGATATATTTTCTATTATGATATATATTGCAGCATCTATTAATAAAGATAATAAAACATTCATATGCATATTATTTTAATTTACCACCAAATCTTTACTTATATAATATTGGCATTGAAAGTTCAATGTTCCCATTACTATCAAATGTTGCTTTTGGAGCATTCATTTTCTTAAGATATTTATTCAAATTTGTAAGATTTTTAGTATCAATTGCTTCATGATATAACTGATAAAATTGTTTACTTTTATCAACCGATGCTGGGTCAAGTTGCAAGTTGCCTCTATAATTATGAGCAAAATCCAATCTAAATTTATAGATTCTTCTTTTATTTGTCTTACTCTTTCTAGTAATTCCAAACTTATTTGCTATCTCTTCCATAGTCATCTCTTTTCGCCGTAAGGCATAGAAAAATTTACATTTGTGTTGAATTTTATTTGATTAAAGTTAGAATAGAGAACTTTATTAGCGATAGTGTCGCAAATAATAACAGCAGTTTCGTTTTGGTCGTTAGTGCCTGTGAAAACGGCGATGTTATCTTCTCCGACACCGTAAAAGTTGTTAAGTCTCATAATTTTGTCTTTAGGAAGATTGTATCGCTTGCTGAAATCGCGGCGTGCAACTGTGTAGCTATCCTCTAAATTCGGGGGTGTAGGCTCATCTGTTGTGGCAGAAGAGCAAGAATGAAAACCAAGCATAAGTGCGCCCAGTATAGAATATATTTTAAGATATTTCATTGTGGTGTTTGAAATTTAACTGTGACAACTACAAAATTAGCAAAAAATCATGACATACATTTGTTGTTACACAGTAAATTAGAATTGTAAAATCTGAATTTTAGCAGTCCGTGGTACAGTTACTAATGCATATGTGCATAAATTGCGCACGGAGTTGCTAAATAATTTGATTAAACGCTATATGCTAAATTTTTCGTGGGCTGGATAATAGGCAAATATTTTGTTATGATTCAGCAAGTTTGGAATATTAAAGAAAAATTGATGTTTTTCGATTTGTTACTTTTTTAGCAGAAAAATGTATGTTTGTTTGTAAATATGGATTGTTTGCCTTAAATTTGCAATCAAAATCAAAAGAAATGAATAATATTATAGTCATCGGTCTGATTGTTTCAACAGTTGTCATTAGTAGTCTGGCAAATGGGGAGAGGTAGTCGATGCCTTATAATAGCATATTATAACAACCTTTCCTCAAAGCGTGGAAAGGTTTTTTATTTTATAAAGAAATGAGTAAACCATTAAGAAGTGCGGCAAGCACGCAAGGCAGAAGAATGGCAGGAGCACGAGCATTATGGCGTGCCAATGGAATGAAGGAAGAAATGCTTGGCAAACCGGTTATTGCCATTGCAAATTCCTTTACACAGTTTGTGCCGGGCCATACGCATCTGCATGAAATAGGTCAGTTTGTAAAGGAAGAAATAGAGAAACTTGGCTGCTTTGCTGCTGAGTTTAACACGATAGCGATTGATGACGGTATTGCAATGGGGCATAACGGGATGCTTTATTCGCTTCCTTCACGCGATTTGATTGCCGACAGCGTTGAGTATATGGTCAATGCCCATAAGGCAGACGCTTTAGTGTGTATCAGCAATTGCGATAAGATTACTCCGGGTATGCTTATGGCTGCTATGAGATTGAATATTCCTACTGTCTTTGTTTCAGGAGGGCCAATGGAGGCAGGTGTGCTTGGTCAAAAGGCTGTTGATTTGATTGATGTTATGATTGATTCAGCGGATGTTTCAGTTGATGATGATTCTGTTTCCGAATTGGAAAAAGCAGGTTGTCCCGGTTGCGGATGCTGTTCTGGTATGTTTACTGCCAATTCTATGAATTGCTTGAATGAAGCAATAGGCCTTGCCTTACCGGGAAACGGAACGATTCTTGCAACACATTCTAACCGTAGGGAACTGTTCCGCAAGGCGGCAAATTTGATTGTCAAGAATTGCTATGCATACTATAATGAAGATGATGAATCAGTTTTGCCTCGTAGCATTGCTACCCGTCAGGCTTTTTTGAATGCCATGACTCTTGATATTGCAATGGGAGGGAGTACAAATACGGTTTTGCACTTGCTCGCTATTGCAAATGAGGCTGGTGTTGATTTTACAATGAGTGATATAGATGCCCTATCAAGAAAAACTCCGGTTTTATGCAAGGTTTCTCCAAATTCTCACTATCATGTTCAAGACGTTAATATGGCAGGTGGAATATTATCGATTATGAAAGAGTTGGCAGATAGTGGTTTGGTTGATACATCATGTGCGAGAGTTGACGGTCACACATTGCAAAGTGCTATCGATGCTTATGCGGTTGGAGGGGCATGTTTTGGAGCGGAGGCAGAGAACCTTTGGAAAAGTGCCCCGGCGAATAAACGGAATATTGTTTTGGGCAGTCAGTCCAATTTTTATAAAGAACTTGATACAGACAGAGAGACAGGTTGCATAAGAAATTGCGAAAATGCTTATGTCAAAGATGGCGGATTGGCGGTGTTGACAGGAAATATAGCCTTAGACGGTTGCGTTGTCAAGACAGCAGGCGTTGATGAAAGTATCTTCCATTTTGAAGGAACGGCAAAAGTCTATGAATCACAAGAAGAAGCCGTTGATGCAATTCTTGGTGGAGATGTTCAGGCAGGAGATGTTGTTGTTATAACTTATGAAGGTCCAAAAGGCGGACCAGGAATGCAGGAAATGCTCTATCCAACCTCGTATATAAAATCACGTCACTTGGGAAAGAAATGTGCATTGATAACCGACGGTCGCTTTTCTGGGGGAACATCAGGTTTGTCAATAGGGCATATTTCGCCAGAGGCCGCGGCTGGAGGTAATATTGGTCTTGTCAGAAGCGGTGATATTATCGTTATTGATATTCCAAGCAGGTCTATAAGCGTTAAGTTGAGTGATGATGAAATGGCGGCAAGAAGAGCCGAGGAAGTTGCCAAAGGAAAGTTGGCATTCAAGCCTACCAAGCGAGAAAGAGAAGTATCAAAAGCATTGCGAGCATACGCGGCGATGGTTTCTTCAGCAGATAAGGGTGGTGTAAGAATCGTTGATTAAAGAATTTATTATGAGTACTAAGATAGCAGGAGCAGAAGCAATTATAAAGTCTTTGTTGGCAGAGGGGGTAGAAACCATTTTCGGTTATCCTGGAGGTGCAATTATACCTGTCTATGATGCACTTTATGGTTATAAGTCAGAACTGCATCATATCCTTGTTCGACATGAGCAGGCTGCAATACATGCTGCACAAGGGTTCGCAAGGGTAAGTGGTAAAGTTGGAGTTGCGATAGTCACTTCAGGACCTGGGGCAACTAATGTCATAACTGGTATAACAGATGCTTTAATGGATAGCACCCCATTGGTGGTTATATCAGGTCAAACTCCGAGTAAAGGTCTAGGTTCAGATGCTTTTCAGGAAACGGATGTTATAGGTATAACTCAGCCTGTTACAAAATGGAATTATCAAGTTAGAAATGCAGAAGAAATTCCATGGGCTATATCAAGGGCTTTCTATATTGCACAAAGTGGCAGGCCTGGACCGGTTGTTGTAGATATTACTAAAGACGCTCAGATGGGTAAACTTGAGTGGAGATATGAAAAGTGCAATTATATCAGGAGTTATGAACCTTATCCTGTGCCTGATAAAAGAGCAGTCTTGGCTGCTGTAGATTTGATAAACTCGGCACATAAACCATTGATAATAGCAGGACATGGCGTTATGATTTCTGGTGCAGAAGAAGAATTGCTTACGCTTGCGGAGAAGGCCAGTATCCCTGTTGTCAATACGTTGCTCGGCTTGTCAACAGTTCCGTCAGAGCACCCTCTTTTTAAGGGTATGGTTGGTATGCATGGCAATATTGGAGCGAATGTAAATACTAATAAATGTGATGTCCTTGTTGCTATTGGAATGCGTTTTGATGACCGTGTTACTGGTGATACAGAAACTTATGCCAAGCAGGCAAAGATTATCCACGTTGATATTGACCCTTCTGAGTTTGACAAGAATATCAAGTCTGATGTTTCAATTTTAGGTGATGCCAAGACTGTTTTGAAGGAGTTGCTGCCGATGGTAAAACAAGCAGAGCACAAAGAGTGGCTTGCATCGTTTGAGCACCCTGACAAAGTAGAGTTTGAGAAAGTCGTTAAAGAAGAGGTTTATCCGCAAGAAGGGCTTCTCAATATGGGAGAGGTTGCAAGAAAGGTATCAGAATTTTCTGGCAATAAGGCAGTACTCGTTACAGATGTAGGTCAAAATCAGATGCTGTCATCAAGGTATTTCAAATTCAGTGAACCTAAGAGTATAGTAACGTCAGGAGGACTTGGAACAATGGGTTTTGGGCTACCAGCATCTTTGGGTGCAAAATTGGGAGCACCAAATCGTCAGGTTTGCCTCTTTGTTGGAGACGGCGGTCTGCAGATGACTATACAGGAATTTGGCACTATATTGGAGTACAGAATCCCGGTTAAGATTATACTGCTTAATAATAATTTCCTTGGAATGGTACGTCAGTGGCAGGAATTGTTCTTTGACAAGCATTATAGTGAAACACCGATGGTAAATCCGGATTATGTAAAGATTTGTCAGGCATACGGTATTGAAGCAGAAGATGTTTGTGAGCGTGAAGAACTTGATGCGGCAATAAGGAGAATGCTTGACAGTGATTCCGCATATTTGCTTAACGTTAGAATAAAGCCTAATAATATGGTCTTTCCAATGGTTCCTGCAGGAGCAAGTATCGATAATATATTGCTTAATTCGGAAGAAAGTTATTAATTTGTTATAATGTAAAGGAATTGAAGAAATGAATAAATTATATAC
>Tephra_p2__coassemble_8884_pt1 | contig 2796 bp, 3 predicted proteins | sample Tephra_p2__metabat2_high_PE_023 | metagenome-assembled genome bin Tephra_p2
AAGAAAAGATTTAGTAAATAAAAAGAGAGCATATTGCTTGCGACAATACACTCTCCGTGCCAAATTAAGATAGCAGTTGTGCAATTTCTAACACATACTTTAACAACCTCAAAAGCTGTAAAAGTCTTTTCTTTGCTTACGTCCTCCGTATGTACCACACTTTGAACTCTATGCTTTAAATAGACATTACAGAATGCTTTAGCGTGAAATTTCACGTCTGAGGTGAAATTGAGTACTAATTGCTGGATGCATTCTTTTAGGTTCGGCGAATGCAAAGATAGTAATATCTATATTAAAAAGAGAAAGCAAGTTGGTGCCTTACTTTCTCTGAATGCTAATCTGACATTATTTTTGCTATCATCTGCCTTAGCTTCGTTTTATACTTGTGGAGTAAGTTGCGAAGCAGGCTATTAGACTTATTAGTGCCGTCAACTTTAAGCCGACAAGCACTAAGATGGTTGAAAAACAGCATATATATTTTTATGATAGCAAAAATAGTGCCAGCATTTAATTTTACTATTTATTCAAAAGGAAGTAGTGATTGACTACTCTCCTTTAAAAAATTAAGGGCATAGTTTAATGGTAGTTTCTAAAACCATTGAGAGGAGATTCAATTCTCTCTGCCCTTGCTAATTACATATATCACTATGGTTAAAATATTAGAAAAAGAAGGGTGGCAACTTAACCCAAACGAGAGAATTAGGAACGCTATTTTAAAACGAGTAGAGAGTAACAATGGATTATGTCTATGTGCTAATGACTCTGTTGATAAACATTGTCCCTGTTCTAACTATCGAGAGTTAGATAAATGCTGTTGTACTCTCTACGTTAAAAGTAGAGAAATGAAGAAACTATTACTATTACTAACTTCTTATCTTTTATTTATGAAAGTCTGTAAAAATTGCAACAATTTATTTGCCGATGATGCAAATTTCTGCCCTGATTACTGGTCCCAACTTGAGAGCGTCCATGATTATAATCAAGCAAAGCCTAAACCCAAATTGGTACAGCGTATAAAAAGCGAAATGAACTGCACCCCAAAAGTTTTTTGTCTAACTTTTGGGGTGCAGTTCAAAAAGATGCAGCCTTAATTATAACCTGAATTTTTATGCTTCAACTTTTGGTTTGTCTTTTTCCTTAATAATGAATACGCAAACCGCTCCAACAATTAAAAGTATACCAGCAATTAAGAGCATTTCAACCTCTGGAGCAACACCACCTTCCGGTGTCAACATCTTTAAAATTGAACCGCCCAACGCAGCGGCAACTATTTGCGGAATACAGATTGTTCCATTGAAAAGTCCCAAATAAGTACCCATGTGACCGCCTGTAAGCGCATTTGTCAAGATTGTGAATGGCAAAGCAAGCATTGCAGCCCATGCACAACCGATAAGCAAGAATGAAACGAACAGCATATATTGGTCATGGATAAAGAATATTGACATAAATCCGATTCCTCCCAATACCAAACTTACAATATAAGCCATCTTCTTATTCTTAAACATAGGTATTACCATAGCCCAAAGAACAGAGCCAACAGCCTGAATAGCGAAGTAGATACCAACCCAGTTACCAGCCTCTTGATATTGAATTGAAGTTGTATCCAAAACTGCACCATTCAATGGAGCGTCAAAAACGTTCAACGCAATAGAACCGTTGGTATAAGTCCACATAAACATAAACGCAGCCCAACAGAAGAACTGAACAAGTCCAACTGTCCAGAATGCAGACGGTGCCTTTGCAAGCAACTTGAAAATATTTGTTTTCTCTTTTTCCTGTTCAGCACTAATTCCATGAAATTCAGCATATTCTTTCGGAGGCATCTCCTTAACCTTAACACTGGTATAGATAACGCATAAAATAAGAATTGCAGCACCTGCATAGAATGAATAAATTACTGAATCTGGAACCACTCCCGGTTCTGCCACATTAGATATACCTATAAAAGCAAGTACGAACGGGAAGAAATAGCCGACAAGACTACCTGCATTACAAAGAAAACTCTGTATTGAGTAAGCCAAACCTTTCTGCTTTTCGTTTACCATATCACCAACAAGCATCTTGAACGGCTGCATAGCCATGTTGATTGACGTGTCAAGGAACATCAGCGACATAAGTCCGAAAATCATAGCCGCACTAACTGTCAAACCGAAACTTCCCGAGTTCGGAAGCAGACACATAACCAAAACGGCAACAATAGCACCAATGAACAAATATGGAATACGGCGGCCGAAACGACACCAAGTCTTATCGCTCGCTACACCAATAATAGGTTGAACAATAATACCCATCAACGGCGGTAAAATCCAAAAATAACTCAAATCGTGAGGGTCCGCACCCAACGTTGAAAAAATCCTACTGATATTAGCACTCTGAAGTGCATACGCGATTTGAACTCCGAAAAACCCGAAACTCAAATTCCATAATTGCCAAAAACCAAGGTCTTGTTTAGCCTTCATGCTTATTAAATTTTAATTTTACAACAAAAGTGAAAGTAATAGGTCTCCCTATATTCGGCACAAAATTACACAAATTCTCCGAAATTTACCACACTCCGCAAATTTGTTTTCGCAAATTTCAAAATGAATATGCTCTCTTATTTGTTTACGGGGTCGGCGGTGCAGTAGGTGTATGGGGAAACGGAGGCATAGTCAACAGCCTTTTTGTCCTGACCAGTGAACTGCCCAAGGGCAAAGTCGTGACTGCGGGCATGGAAGTCATAATGGTTCAAGCCATTGGCAGTCTCTATCTCCTTGCCGCTGTACTTGTATCGGTCATAGCCGTTCAAATCCGCAT